>Ga0209573_1002007_pt1 | contig 27885 bp, 25 predicted proteins | sample TNRBio252014_DNA_FD_185870 | JGI IMG/M metagenome (GOLD analysis project Ga0209573, IMG submission 185870) | Wastewater treatment Type I Accumulibacter community from EBPR Bioreactor in Madison, WI, USA - TNR Reactor_6/25/2014_ DNA (SPAdes)... | ecosystem: Engineered > Bioreactor > EBPR >... | reverse complement strand
GTTGAATTAAAAAACATCATTCTTACCAACCACAAAACCGGAACACCATTAGGCAACAACACCTATAAAATCAGATTAGCCATAAAGAGCAAAGGCAAAGGAAAGAGCGGAGGCGCAAGGGTGATTTCCCATGTAGAAACCGAAATTATAGGCATAGTTGAAAACAACACCGTTACCCTGCTCACCATTTACGATAAATCAGAAATTGCCTCCCTTACCAAAGATGAAATTCAAACACTCATTAAAGAGGTTAAGGGCAAAGAGTGAGGCTAACTGGAATTTAGGCACATCAAAATTTATTCAATAAAAAGAAAAACCCTTTGCAAATCATTGACCTGCAAAGGGTTACAAACTTTAGTTGTGGTTTGGGAGGGAATTGAACCCCCGACACATAGATTTTCAGTCTATTGCTCTACCAACTGAGCTACCAAACCGTTTCCATTTTGTTCAAAACGGAGTGCGAATATAAAACTGTTTACAAGTTCTGCAACTCAAAAATTTATTTCTCGCATAAAATCTACTGTAACTTGGATGTCATCGTACAAAATTCTATCGTTTGAAAGGTGCGCAACTTGCTTGCGATAGTTGCTTTTTACATTTTCAATAAGCAAAGAACTTTTTAATGGTTTTCTAAAATCTAAGGCTTGCATGGCAGTCATAAACTCTATTGCAAGCACCTTTTCTATGTTGTACACAATCTTGTAACATTTAACTGCGGCATTTGCGCCCATACTCACATGGTCCTCTTGTCCATCGCTGGAAGTAATCGTATCTACCGATGCCGGAGTAGCAAGTTGCTTATTCATACTCACAATTGCAGCAGCGGTATATTGAGGAATCATTAACCCTGAATTCAATCCACTGTCTTGCACCAAAAATTTGGGAAGATTTCTTTTACCACATATCAACTGAAAAGTTCTGCGCTCGCTGATACTTGCCAGTTCGCTCATGGCAATACTCAGGTAATCTAAAGCAATCGCCAATGGCTCACCATGAAAATTTCCACCAGAAATAATTTTATCTTCTTCGTGAAAAACAAGTGGATTATCGGTAACTGCATTTATTTCTCTTTCAAACACATCGCGCACCTGCGATATTGCATACTTTACGGCACCATGCACCTGCGGCACACATCTAAATGAATAAGGATCTTGAAGATGTTCTTTCGCCTGTTCAGCAATTTCACTTCCTTCTAAAAAACGCAGCACTGCTTCTGCCGATTCTATTTGCCCTATATGATTTCGTACTCTTTGAATATCCGCATCGAAAGGCGCAAGCGATGCGTCAAATGCATCAACCGAGGCAGCCGCAGTAAAATCGGCCAACTTTTCTCTTTCACTCTCTAATATCGAAAAACAACCCCACGCGCTCATAAACTGAGTTCCGTTCAATAATGCCAACCCTTCTTTTGCTTGTAATTTTATTGCTTTTAATCCTGCCAATTCTAATGCCGAAGCGGCAGTCATTTTTTTACCTTTGTAGCGCACAGAGCCCAAACCCAAAAGCGGTAAACTTAAATGTGCCAAGGGTGCTAAATCGCCCGATGCGCCAAGCGAGCCAACCTCCCACACAACCGGCAAAATATCATTATTGTAAAGCAGTACAAGCTGTTGCAGGGTTTCCACACTTACTCCAGAGTAACCCAACGAAAGACCTTTAATTTTAAGCAACATCATTAAGCGCACAACTTCTTCGCGCACTTCATCGCCCATGCCACAAGCGTGGCTCATTACCAAATTTTGCTGCAACTGCTCCACCTGCGAGTTATCAATCACCACATCATACAATGCACCAAAGCCTGTGTTGATACCATAATATCGGGCATCTTTTTCGATGAGTTTTGTTTCTAAAAAAGCTCTATTCTTTTTCACTCTTTCAACCACATCGCTTGCCAAATCTATCTTATGTGGCACCGATAAAAATCGCGCCAAATCTTCGATTGAAATTGCTGCTTGCGAAATCGTAAATAGTTTCTTCATCAATATCTATTTTACAGGTTCCGACTTTGTAAACTCTTCAAAAGTGCGCAACAACTTGCCGAAAACATAAATCTGTGCCACACCAAAATCATTATCGTCATTCAGTGCAATGTATAATTTATCAATATCGGTTTTAACATCGTTGCCGTGTTCATCCATTTGTGTTTTACTGCGCCTGTTTACCGGCATATAAAACAGCTTCGCCAATTTGGTGTCTCCATTTTGTGTGGTTACCGAAATTATTGCCAATGGAGTTTGACGCAAAATCATATCTTTTTCGGCATTCTCATTTTCAAAATCTTCTATCTGCACACCTTGATACATGGAAACATAAGCATACAAAACACCTTGCGGCACAATGGTGTTTGCTCCTTTTGAATTAAGCAATTTAAAAGAGTCGCGCCCCGCCTGTTCAATAGAAAAAGACTGAACATCATTTTCGGGATATTGCACCTCCAACTTTTTTACTGACTCGGGATTTACGTTGAATACCATGCGGCTGCGCCACACATCTTCTTCCACTTCGTAAGTTGGTGTAAGGTAACCATCAAAGCCCGGAATGCGCACAATGTGCGGCCGCGAAGCCGGCTTGCCATCGAGCTGCATAAGCATATAAGTTGCTTTACTATCAAGCGTGGGACCGCCTACATAATAAACTTTCTCGGGGTTGCTTTTTCCAGCATAAAAAACTTGCACTTGAATGTTTGAAGCAAGCATTTCGCGCAAAACATTTTCGTGAGCAACTTTGCTCACAGGTGCTTGCGATTCTATTCGCGAAACCACCTCCAACAATCTTTCAATCAAATCTTGGCGGGCTTCATACTTATCATTTACAAACCATATTCCGTTCTTTTTCTCCAACACAATGTCTCTTTTTTTATCATCGTGCAAAATCACTTTACCTATTCGCGCTGGGTCTTTTACTTTAAATGCACCTTCGCGCTCATCTAATGTAGTTTGGTTTGGAGTTAATAAATACCAAGCCATTAAAACACTTAGAATAACTAACAATAAAATATACGGAAGATATTTTCTCATAATGCCTAAAACTTTTTCACCACTAAAATCCTTATTTAGGATATTAAAAACTACCTGCAATGTTACCCAAGTCTTTTAAAAAAGCATAGAAATTAAATAACGGCAATACATGGCATACACTTATCTTTGCAATGCTTGAAAAACTACAATCACATCTTTTTCGACTTAGACCACACACTTTGGGACTTCGACACCAATTCAAAACTCGCATTAAACGAAATGTACGAGTTGAATAATTTGAAAGAAAGAGGCATCTACGATTTCAATCAATTTCATCAAACTTACAAACCCATCAACGATCAATTTTGGTATCTCTACCACAATAACAAAGTGAGTAAAGAAGCATTGCGTATCGGCCGCTTTCGCGAAACCCTTACACGGTTTTCTATTGACGATGAAAAATTAGCCAACACCCTTGCCGAGCAGTATCTCAAAATCAGCCCATATAAAACAGCGCTGATACCACATACAATTGAAGTGCTTAATCATTTACAATCGCAATACGAAATTCATATTATCACCAATGGGTTTGCTGAGGTGCAACGAGTAAAAATTGAAAACTCGGGATTGAAAGACTATTTTAAAAACATATTGATTTCTGAAGAACTCGGTTTTCAAAAACCGCAAGCCGAAATTTTTCATCACGCTTTTAAACTGGCAGCAACAAAGCCCGAAAACTCGCTGATGATTGGCGATAGCTTGCATACCGATATTGAAGGCGCACAAAATGCAGGCATAGATTCTGTGTACTTCAACCCGCGCAACAAATGGCACAAACACAACCCTACATTTGAAATAAGAGAATTGATTGAGCTGAAAGAACTGTTGTAATATACTGATTCACATTTCAGCAATTGGTATAAATCTGAAACTACTATGATGGAAAACAAACATTTTATGCTCGAAGCCATTCGCCTTAGCAAACAAGGAATGGAAAACGGAATTGGAGGACCCTTTGGGGCGGTAATTGTAAAAAACGGAGTTATAGTTGGCCAAGGTTGCAACAAAGTAGTTTCAACCAGCGACCCTACCGCACATGCCGAAGTGGTAGCCATTCGCGATGCCTGCCAAAGCCTAAAAACATTTCAACTAAACGGTTGCGAAATTTATTGCAGTTGCGAACCTTGCCCCATGTGTCTGAGCGCAATTTATTGGGCACGTATTGATAAAATCTATTTTGCCAACACCAAAAACGATGCCGCCAACATTGGCTTTGACGATGCTTTTATTTATGATGAAATTGAAAAACCAATAGATAAAAGAAGCATCCCAATTGAAACTTTGATGCGTAATGAAGCAAAGGAAGTTTTCGATTTATGGCTAAAAAAAGAAGATAAAATTGAATATTGAAGTGCCGAGCAATAACTGTAAATTTTAAATCAAAAAAATCTCACATCCTAAATTCACCCATATTCGCAGCATGATTACAGATGATGTTATTGACGAAGAAACCGAGCAGGGCGAAGAACTGGTTCAGGAAATTCACATAAAAATTGACCCCGGGCAGCAAACCGATCGCATAGACAAATTCATTTCTTCGCGACTTACCAATAAAATCAGCCGCACAAAAATTCAGTATGCAGCCGAAACACAAAGCCTGCTGGTAAACGGCAAACCCGTAAAAAACAATTACAAGATAAAGCCTGGCGATGCAATACACCTTATTTTGCCACGCACCAGCGAAGAGTACGACCTTTCGGCCGAAAACATTCCATTGGAAGTTGTTTTTGAAGATGAACACGTTTTGGTAATCAACAAACAAGCCGGCTTGGTGGTGCATCCGGGCTTAGGCAACCCACGTGGCACGCTCATCAATGCATTGATGTGGCATTACCAAAATTTACCTTCGGTAAAAGAAGCGTATCGCCCGGGCATAGTACACCGCCTCGATAAAGACACAACAGGCTTAATGATTGTGGCAAAAACAGATCAAGCTTTGGCGCATTTGGCAAAGCAGTTTTTCGACAGAACTATACAACGAAAATACATTGCTCTGGCATGGGGAAACATAGCCGAAGACGAAGGTAAAATTGATGTAAACATTGGCCGGCACGAAAGATTGCGTATGCAAATGCAAGTTTTTCCAGAAGGCGACAAAGGCAAAAATGCAGTTACACGCTACAAGGTTTTAGAAAGATTGAATTATGTAACACTGGTGGAATGCAAATTAGAAACTGGCCGCACACACCAAATTCGCGTTCACATGAAAGCAATTGGGCACACTTTGTTTGGCGATATTCGCTATGGCGGCAACCGAATTTTAAAAGGTACCATACACACCAAATACAAGCAGTTTATTGATAATTGCTTGGAGTTGTTACCCCGCCAAGCATTACACGCGGCAGTGCTAGGCTTCAAACACCCGGCAACCGGAAAAGATTACTTTTTTGAAAGCCCAATGCCTGACGATTTTAAGGCTGTGATGGATAAATGGCACAGATACTGGAGCAATCCAAATGCAGAAGCAGAGTAAACAACTTGTAATATTTTACCACTTGTTACCCAAAGAACTTCCTTTTATTCGCCCGCTAAAATTGGATTATTTGTTCAATCACTAAAATAATACATCATGTTATTGCTTCGTTGTTACCCTCGCATTACCGATTGGCTGTTCGATGTTACCAGCATCGACCTGCGCTTTCTTCCAATATACAGCTACGGCTTTTTTGTTGCTATGGGATTTATTGTAGCCGCTGCAATTGCAGCCTGGGAAATGAGACGCAGAGAAACACTCGGGCTTTTCAACTACACCACCAAAACTATCATCACCGGTCAAGCTCCAAAGCCTTTGGATGTATTGCTCAATGCACTTTTAGGATTTGTAATTGGGCTAAAATTAGTGGGCATCATGCTCGATAAAACCACCTTTAGCATCAACCCTCAGGCATACATTTTTTCTATGGAAGGTAGCTGGCTTGGTGGAGTAATAGGCGCGGCAATTATGGGTGGGTACTACTTTTACAGCAGAAAAAAAGAGCAACTACCAGAACCCAAAACAGAAATAATAAAAATTTACCCAAGCCAACAAATTGGCGACTTGGTGGTAATTGCAGCAGTGCTTGGAATATCAGGTGCAAACATTTTCAACTTCCTCGAAAACCCTGAAGACTTGCAGGCATTTATGCAAGACCCCATCGGCTCTATGTTCAGCGGACTTTCAGTTTTGGGCGGATTGATTTTTGCGGGTATTGGTTTTGGTTTGTATGCTTACTTCAAAAAAATTCATATTCTTCATTTGTTCGATAGTGTTGCACCGGGTTATATTCTTGCTAACGGCATAGGCAGAATTGGCTGCCACGTAAGCGGTGATGGCGATTGGGGTATCGTAAATACCGCAGCAAAGCCTGATTGGATTCCGCAATTTTTGTGGAGTAATGATTACGCACATAACATCATTGGTGCAGGTGTGCCCATAGAAGGTTGCCTCGGTAATTTTTGCACGCACTTAGACCCTCCTGTTTTACCAACTCCGCTTTATGAATTTGCCGAGTGCGCATTGATTTGTGTACTGCTTCTTTCGGTGCGCAAAATATACACTTACATGCCGGGCATGATTTTCCTTTTCTTCCTTGTATTGAATGGTATTCAAAGATATACTATTGAGCAGGTGCGCGATATTTCTGACAGAAACCTGATTGATGTATTTGGCTTTCATTTAAAACAGGCAGAACTTATTTCTATCATCATGTCTGTTGTTGGAACGCTTGGCGCTATTGCACTTTGGCAGTATTACAAAAAGCATCCGCACAGGGTTGATTTGCAGAAGAAGTAAAAATACACTACTGTTAGAATATTAGTACTTCACCACCTTACCTGTGTAAACATTTTTGCCATCCACTACCAACTTGTATAAATGTACGCCACTTGGCAGCGTTGGGTTTGCTAAACGATATTGAAAGTTGCCTTTCGCAACATTGATTTTATCTTCTGTTCTGCCAATCATATCGTTGATGACAATTTCAGCATTATTGAAATTTTGTTGCAAGCCATCAATAGCAAAAAATGTTTCGTTGGTAAATGGATTAGGATAAGTGCGCACTCCGATTTTCTTAGCAGCAATTGTCTTTTCAATTCCTGTTTCGTAAATACAAGTGCCGTTGTTCACGTTCGCAGTATTTGAAAAATTGATGGCATCAACATCGGTGCAACCATACACTTTTTTCACACAACCACCTGTGTCTAATGTTGCAGAAGGATGATAGTTGATGGAGCCGGAATCCATACATCCATAAGCGAACTCCTCCAGCAACGCACGAAAGCCGTTTACTTTTCCATTGCCATAGGCATAATTTGCACTTGCGGTTGTAAATGAATCGCGCTTAGCAGTGTTCACTATTGCCGTTTTTATTTCATCCCAACGGGCGGTTGGTCTTTTTTCAAGATACAGTGCTGCAATTCCGGCAACCACGGGCGATGCCATTGAAGTACCACCATTTCTGATGTGTTTACCGCCCAACGCCACTTTAAATCTGTTTGCATTTCCTACATATCCGGGGTAACCTGTTGTTCCATTTATCAAGCGTAAATCTCCGGTGGTAATGGTGGTGCTGCCGGGTGCACTGATGTCGGGTTTTAATCTATTGTCGCGCGTTGGGCCAAAACTGGAAGATTTATGTTGCTTGCCGGGAACATCGCCATCTAACAACTTCATATCTCTATAAACCGAATCAATATCAAAATATCCGCTTCTGTTATCGTAGTTTGCTACAGATATAACACTGTTGCTGTTTTGCCAGCTCGACACCATAGTAGATAATGAATCGGGAAAACGATAGTCTGATTTGATGATAAGATTTGGTAACACATCCAACATATCGGAAGTGCCAAGAATACTGGAATTGGCAGTTGCCCAAAAATCGAGTTTTGCAGTGCCGAAAGTTTGAAACTTCCAATACAATAACGGATTTACATCAACAGGTGTAATGTAAACTTCTACATAATAAACTCCGCCTTTTTCAGGTGTTACAAACGCCTCAATAGTACCTAAGAGTTGGTTGCCATTATCTACATAAAGATTGCGGGTCAATCTATCAACCCCAATATTAAAATTGCGCAGCACATTCAATTTTTCTGTTTGCGCAGTATCTACTAAACTGCCTGTTTTTGCGCTTACAGCCCCAATTACAAATTCTGCATTGTTTAAATCGGCAGTATCTGCCCAAAATTCAAAATATGTTGCCGCATTCGCAGCGTTGTATTTAAAATACGTAACTGCCGAATCGCCATTCACTTCGTGGCGTGCATGAAATTTTACATTGCCGGCATTGCCAGCGGCAGCAACCAACGAACGACCTTTTTTCTGTTCCAGCAAGCTGTCAATAATCCGTGACGTCAAATCTCTGCCATCGTGCGAGCCCCAGTAAGTTCCTACGGAAGTATTGATAACGCAGGGCTTTCCAAGTGCATCGGCTTTTTTGAAAATGTAATCTACTGCATCGGCAATGCGCGCAAGAAAACTTGAGGATGTGCCACCCAAAGGCACGCGCACTGCAATAATTTCCGATTCATAAGCCACTCCGCGATAACGCAAAGTATCATACGTTAAACTCCTTCCATTGCCAGCAGCAATTCCGGCAACACAAGTTCCGTGCCCAAACTCGCTCGAAAGATATGGTGGAATATGCGTGCATTTGTTTGCATTTATATCTATCCAACTCCATTCTTGCCCGTAGTTATAAGGCTGCGGCTTCGCGGTTGGCGATGCTGCGGGTTGATCCCAAATGTAGCGAATGCGTGTAGTGCCATCGGGGTTTTTAAAATCTGGTTGTTGAAAGTAAATTCCACCATCAATAATGCCTACAATAACACCTTTTCCCGAATAGGCTTGCAGCAAAGGTGCGTAACCATTATGGGCACTATCTATGTTTGCGTTTATGCGCGAAGTATCCATTAACTGAACACCAATGGCACTCATATTTTCAACATGCTCAATTTCTTTATTGGCAACAAATTTCAATACACTCTCTGTGGGAATTTCTACCGAGCTTATTGTGCCATAGTTGTACTTAAAAGTACCACCGAACAACTTTGCCAACTCTTCTATTTTGGCAGCATCGCCTTCTACCAACAAGCCTAAAGTCTTATCTTCTATCTGCCCGGCTTTTAGTTTATTAAAAGTGCGCAAGTCAATTTTTAAACGCTCTTGGGCACAAACATTCAGAGCAAAAAAAGCTGCAACAAAAAGGTAGAAACAACGCATAAGTTTTCTTTTTTGGTAATTATTTGAACGCTATGTGCATAAAAGGGTTGCAAACAAAGTTAGTTCATCTATTTTCGCCCTATCTGAAAAAATTACAATGAATATATTTTCAATCATTCAAGCAATCATTTTCATTGGCATTAGTGCTTTTGTTTTTACTAATGCATATAAAGCCTACAAGCGAATTTACAGAAATGTGATGCTTGGCAGAAAAGAGGTTATTAACGACAACCCCGGTGAGCGTATAAAAAATGTACTGTTGATTGCACTTGGGCAAAAGAAAATGTTCAAGAATGTAATTCCAGCTTTACTGCATTTGGTTATTTACGTTTCGTTTGTAATTACTCAAATTGAGCTTATCGAAATTTTGATTGATGGGTTTACAGGGCAACACCGCCTCATTTTCCATGCTGTTGAAGGAACTATTTTTCAAAGTTTATATGTTTTTGCTGTAAGCCTTATTGAAGTGCTTTCGTTGCTTACATTTTTTGTAACCCTTGCCTTTTTATGGCGCAGAAACATGCTAAAAGTTCCACGTTTTCATTTTGCCGAAATGAAAGGCTGGCCTACCATTGATGCCAACAACATCCTTTATTTTGAGTTAACGCTTATCACTTTCATTTTTATGATGAATACAGGCGACTCTGCTTTACATTTAAAACAAACAGATAACACTTATGGTTTTGCAATAAGCAGTTTGTTAGCTCCGGCAATAACAAGTTTAGGCGATGGCGCATTGTATGCAATTGAGCGCGTTGGGTGGTGGGGGCACATCTTAATGGTGTACTTTCTGTTGTTGTATTTACCACGCTCAAAGCATTTACACATCATGCTTGCATTCCCAAACACCTATTTCAGCCGCTTAACGCCAAAAGGCTATATGAGCAACATGCCCGAAATTACAAAAGAGATAAAACTAATGATGAACCCCGATGCAGCTTTGGCGCCACCTGCCGAAGGCGAAGCACCTGCCGAACCTGTAAAATTTGGAGCAAAAGATGTGATGGATTTGAGTTGGAAAAATTTGTTGGATGCCATGAGCTGCACTGAGTGCGGTCGCTGCTCGGCTGCTTGCCCGGCAAACCAAACAGGCAAACTACTTAGCCCACGCAAAATAATGATGGACACTCGCGATAGACTTGAAGAAGTAGGGCGCGTGTTGGATGCTAACAATGGCGAGTGGAAAGACGATGGTAAATCGCTGATAGAAAACGGCTACATCACAGTAGAAGAATTGCGTGGATGCACCACTTGCAACGCATGTGTAGAAGAATGCCCCGTTACCATCAATCCATTAGATATTATTTTGCAATTGCGTAGAAACTTGGTGATGGAAGAAAGCAACGCGCCTGCAGAGTGGACGGGCATGTTTGCAAACATGGAAAACAATGGCGCACCTTGGCAGTTTTCGCAACAAGACAGACTGAATTGGGCAAAGGATTGATTATTCATTATTCATTACTGATAAATGATTATTGATAATGGCCAGAGAAGTATTAAAGAGCAGAACAAAAGAATATGCCCATAGATGTGTGAAAGCAGCGTTAGCAGTTGAGCAAAAGGGAAAACTGGGAAAACTTATTAGTTATCAGCTAATGAGAAGTTCAACTTCAGTGGCTGCAAATTACAGAGCAGTTTGTTTGGCTCATTCAACAGATGCTTTTGCGGCTAAGTTGAGCATCGTGATTGAGGAATTAGATGAGTCTGCTTTTTGGATAACATTTGCATTAGATGAAAATTTATTTGAAAAGAATCGAGTTATAGAGTTGTTATCAGAGGCAAAAGAAATGCTTGCAATGTTTATTGCTTCAAGAAAAACAATACAGTTAAAGAAAAAGGCTAAAAAGGAATAATCAATTATCATTTATAAATTATAAATCATGCAAGTAAAATCAATGGCAGAATATGCCGCAAATGGCGAAACACCCGATGTATTGTTTTGGGTTGGTTGTGCAGGTAGTTTCGACCAAAGAGCGCAAAAGGTAACACGTTCATTTGTAAAAATTCTTCAACACTTGAACATCCGATTTGCAGTGCTTGGCACCGAAGAAAGTTGCACTGGCGACCCTGCAAAACGTGCCGGAAACGAGTTTGTGTTTCAAATGCTGGCATTACAGAATATAGAGGTAATGAACAGTTACGGTGTAAAGAAAATTGTTACCACCTGTCCACACTGCTTCAATATTTTAAAAAACGAATATCCTGCATTAGGAGGCAATTACAAAGTTGTTCATCACACTACATTTCTTCAAGAACTTATCAACGAAGGAAAGATTAAACTAACAGATGCAACACAGTTTAAAGGCAAAAAAATCACCTATCACGATAGTTGTTATTTAGGTCGAGCCAATGAAGTTTACGAAGCTCCCCGCGCAGTTTTAGAAGCACTGGATGCCGAGTTGGTAGAAATGAAATCGTGCAAAACAAAAGGCTTGTGCTGTGGCGCAGGAGGCGCGCAAATGTTTAAAGAAGAAGAACACGGCAAAGTGCGCATCAATGTAGCGCGAACCGAACAAGCATTGGAAACAGGCGCACAAATTGTTGCAGCCGCTTGCCCATTTTGCAACACTATGATTACCGATGGCGTAAAAGGAAAAGACAAACAAATGGATGTAAAAGTGTTTGATATTGCAGAGTTGCTGGCAGCAGGGCAAGGGTTAGAAAATATTGTTTTGTAATCATTACGCCAATGATAAAGTTGCTTTTTTATGGTGCTATTTTGTTTTTTTTGACTTGGCAAACTGCCTGCACCAAAACCTGTACCAATTGCAACGTTCGGCAGATAATGAGTTGCTCCGACTCAACAATTGTTGGCTACCCCTCAGACGAAACTAACGACCGAAGATATTGCGACAAACAAATTGACGAACTAATCCAGTCTCAAGGCACATTTGTTTATGAATACCCAAAAGGCAATGGCGACAAATACACCATTACAGAAACATTGATTGTGAAATGCGACTAAGCAGCGCATATCAGAAAAAACCTAAATGATTTTTTTCCGTTTAATAGTTTTTCGCTTGAATAACTACTTTCGTTTTTATCACAAATATTAGAATGAGTTTTACAAAAATATTATCAGTAGCAATTGGATTGTTGTTTTGCACCACCGCTTTTTCGCAAACACCCAACATCTACGACCAAGGGCAAAAGTTTAAAGATGTATTAAACATAGTAAAAGCATACTACACAGATACAGTAGATGAAAAATATTTGGTTGATGACGCAATTGCGAAAGTTTTAGAAGACTTAGACCCACACAGCTCTTACGTAAAAGCTGCCGATGTAAAGCGATCGGAAGAACCACTTCAAGCCAACTTCGATGGCATTGGCATCACATTTCAGGTATTAAAAGACACCATCAATGTACAAGAAGTTATCAGCGGCTGCCCTGCCGAAAAAGTTGGGCTTAGAGTAGGCGATAGAATTGTAAAAGTTGACGACTCTTCGGCAGTATTTAAAGGAATGGATAACAACTGGGTGATAAAAAACTTGCGTGGACAGCGCGGCACCAAAGTGCGCGTAACTGTGGTACGCAAAGGCAATGCCGAGCCCCTTGTGTTTGTTATTCAACGCGATAAAATTCCTATTTACAGCGTAGAGGCAAGCTACATGGCGGCACCATCAATAGGCTATGTAAAAATTGCGCGTTTTGCGGCAAGCACCATGCAAGAATTCAACAAAGCTGTTACTAAACTTCGCGAACAAGGCATGCAGCATATCATTGTTGATATTCAAGATAATACCGGAGGATATTTGCACACAGCAATAGACCTCTGCAATCAGTTTTTAGAAAAAGACCAAATGATTGTTTACACCGAAGGTAAACACAGCCCTCGCAGCGAAAGCAGAGCCATTGGCAACGGCTCTCTTAAAAGAGGAAAAGTAGTAGTAATGATAAACGAAGGCTCGGCATCAGCAAGCGAAATACTTTCGGGCTGCATACAAGATAACGACCGCGGGCTGGTGGTAGGCAGAAGAACCTGGGGCAAAGGCTTGGTACAAAAACCATTTTCGCTACCCGATGGCTCGCAAATAAAATTGACTACTGCGCACTATTACGTTCCAAGTGGACGATGCATTCAACGCCCCTACGAAAAAGGCAAGAAAGATTATAATGACGAGTACAGCCGCAGATTACAATCTGGTGAGTTGTTTGGCGTAGATACTTTTAAGCAGCCCGATTCTTTAAAAAAGAAAACCATGTTTGCCAACCGCGATGTGTATGGTGGCGGTGGCGTTTCTCCCGATTTTTTTGTACCATTAGATACAAGCATGGGTTCAAAATATTACAACACCCTTGTGCGCAGAGGTTTTTTAAACCAATACATTGTTGAATATTTAGACAAGCAAAGAGAAGGAATAAAAAAATCATTCGCCACTGCCGATGAGTTTGTTGCAAACTATGTTGTGCCCGACTCTTTAGTAAATGGCATGTTTGAAAATGCCGAAAAAGACACTTCTTTTTTAAACGACATCAGCATTGCAAAAGACGATAAAGACACATCGAAAGTAACTTTGATTAAAATTGGCGAACGCGAATGGCGCACTACCAAAGAACACGATTTGGGTCGCTCGCTTCGTGTTTTAAAAATTGCTATCAAATCCAATATCGCCCGCAATCTGTTCGACTCATCAGCATTTTGGCGAGTAAATAATGAAGTAAACAACTCGTTTAAAAAGGCAATAGAAGTGATTCAAAACGACAAATCTTTTGATGAACTTTTTGCAAAAGAAACTCCACAAAAAGGCAAAAAGAAAAGTAGCGAAAAAGAAAAGAAAGAAATGGAACGATGGAGAAATACCTCAGAGAACTAAACTAATATCAATAAAAAGCATTCATATTTCTCAAAAGTATTAAACAGCTATTATGAAAATTAGCGTCAATTGTTACCTTTGGCGCACTTTGAATTCAATACAAAAAAACGGATAGTTATGGCTGAAAAAGCAACACTTAGTTACAAAGGAAAAAACTACGAATTTCCAGTTATCACAGGAACAGAAAATGAAAGTGCTATTGAAATTGGAAAATTGCGCGGGCAATCGGGCTTGGTAACCTTCGATGAAGGCTACAGAAATACCGGAAGTACCGTTAGCAATATTACGTTTTTAGATGGCGAGCTGGGTGTGTTGCGCTATCGCGGATACAACATCGAAGACCTTGCCGAAAAAGCCTCATTTTTAGAAGTTTCTTATTTGTTGCTTTATGGCGAATTGCCTACTGCTACACAATTGGCCGACTTTGAAAAGCAAATTACCGCACACACTTTGGTGCACGACAATTTGGTGAAAGTTTTTGAAGTTTTTCCTACCGGTTCACATCCTATGGGGCAATTAATGACAATGATTTCGGCCCTATCTTCATTCTACCCCGATTCGTTGAATCCAAACACAAAACCGGAAGAAACCAACCTTACCATCATTCGTTTGCTGGCCAAAATGCCTACAATATGTTCAATGATTCAAAAGAAAGGTAAAGGACATCCGGTATTGTATCCTCAAAATAAATACGACTATGTTACCAACTTCTTGTACATGACTTTTGGCAATGTAACAGAAGAGTTTGTAGCCGACCCTGTAGTTGTAGATGCTATGAATAAACTATTGATTCTTCATGCCGACCACGAGCAAAACTGCTCAACAGCATCGGTAAGAATTGTCGGTTCTTCTCATGCCAATCTATACGCATCTATTGGAGCCGGAGTAGCTGCTCTTTGGGGACCACGCCACGGTGGCGCAAACCAAGAAGTATTAGAAATGCTTGAAGATATTCGCGACAACGGAAATGGCGATGTAAAAAAAGCTATTGCCGAAGCAAAAGATAAAAAACGTTTGTTGTTCGGCTTTGGGCATCGCGTTTACAAAAACTTCGACCCTCGCGCAAAAATCATTAAAGAAGCTTGCGATAAAATATTGAATAAATTGGGAGTAAACGATCCATTGTTGGCAATAGCAAAAGAATTGGAAGAAGCTGCGTTGAACGACCCTTATTTTATCGAAAGAAAATTGTATCCAAATGTAGATTTCTACTCGGGCATTATTTACAAGGCATTGGGCTTCCCTACGCCAATGTTTACAGTATTGTTTGCATTGGGGCGCTTACCCGGTTGGATTTCGCAATGGAAAGAAATGCGCGAAAAAAACGAAGACATCGGTCGCCCTCGTCAAATATACAACGGTCCCGCACAAAGGCCATTTGTGAACTTAAAAGACAGAAAGTAGTTTTTGAAACTGTGCTCGGTATTTTATTTCAAACCGCAGCACAGCGAAGGTGAAGCAACCTCATAAGTTTACACAACATCCATTTAAAAAGCCTCTGCTATATTAGCAGAGGCTTTTTTGTTTCGATACAATTGTGGCATTTATCCTTTCAAAATTTACTGTAATCAATCGTTTTGCACACAATACTATTCAGTAAAAAAAATAATTACACTTTGTTGAAAACAGTTATTGTTTTCACAATTCGTTCCATTACATTTGTTATTCATTAAATCAAACAACAAATTACAATGAAAAAAATTTTTACGCTTTTAGCAGCAGGCTTCTTTACAGCTTCTGCATTTGCACAATTATGTGTACCGGGTCAATTAAATGAAGACAGATTCATTCCAAGCCCAGATTCAACTGCTTGTATTGAAAGATCTGTTGCTTACAATCAAGTTTTCAGAGTTAGAATTCCTCAAACGGCCGGTTCGTTCACAATTGAGTACATGGCTATTGATAGTGTTACAAACTTGCCATCAGGTTTAACTGCTGTAATGAACAAACCATTCGGTACACAATACGTAGCTGGAGAAACTGGTTGTGTAACTTTGTCGGGTACTACCAGCAGCCCTGCAGGTCAATATCGTTTAGGACTTTATGTGAAGTTAAAAGTTAGTGTTATTCCTCTTCCTTTAACAGGCGATTTATATACACTTGCTAAAACGCAAAACGTTGAAGGTGCCGAAAAATACATCATCTACTTAGCACTTACCGAAACAACCGACAATTGCCCTTGTAACGATACTACAGGTCAAACACCAGTTGGCAGTTTCAAATCTTACTCTGGAAGCGAGCCTCAGTGCGCTTTCCGCCCAAATACTGGCACTACTGGAATCTCTGACATTAACAGCGTTGTAAGTGGTTTGAACATCGTTCCGAATCCATTCAGCAGCTCTGCAACTGTAGAATTCAATGCAGAAGTATCTGGAACTTACACTGCCCGCATCACTAACCTAATTGGTAAAGAAGTAATGCGTAAATCAGAAGATGTTACAATTGGTTCAAACACCATCAACATCAATAGAAATGATTTAGCCGCAGGTGTTTATTTCTTCTCATTAAGCAATGGTAAAAGCCTTGTAACTAAGCGTTTTGTTATTGAATAATTGTTGATAAAAACATTCAAAAGAGCCTTCCAATTCGGGAGGCTTTTTTGTTTTCGGATGTTCCGATTAGGTTTGCACCTCAATTATTATTAATCAAAACAAATCAGCATGAAAAAATTAACTTTTACACTTTTAACCTCATTGGCACTTTCGGTTGGTGTTAATGCTCAATCACTATCTTGTGGATCGTCTGGCGCAGCTGCTTGTAGCACTGGTACAACATTGGCTTACAATGGCTTTGAATTCTATGACGATATTGAATGTTTTGAAAGTGGCGTTCAAAACGAAGTGGTTGTTCGTTTTAAAACATTCACCAACCTTACCATTCCGGGCACTGGCGCAGTAACTGTATATTTCTTAAAGATTGATTCAATTAAAAACCTTCCATGCGGTCTTTGCTGGGAAAGCAACAAACAAGGAGATGTGTTTGCAGGTGGCGAACAGGGTTGCATCGTAATTAAAGGTTTAACAACCGACCAAGTTGGGCAATACAAATTGGAGTTGGGCGCAAGAGCGCAAATACAAACTTCCAACCCTCAAAACCCACAATACAATCCTCAAGCATTGATTTCTCCTCCGGGAAAATTTACCGATTACGAAAATGATATTGAGAATACAAGATTGTATGTGCGTGTAAAAGGTAATGGCAGCTCTACTTGCACCAATGTGGACACCACAGCGGCAAGCAAAGTTGCAGTTTCTGCTTGTACAGGCGTTGGCATCAACGAAGCCACCACAGCGTTTTCAAGTATCAGCATCTCTCCTTCTCCATTCAACAGTAGTGCAGTTGTAAACTTCACATCTGAAGAAACAGGCGATGCTTTAATTGCAGTTACAGATATTGCCGGCAAAACAGTTGCTGTAAACAATGTAGCAGTTAGCACAGGCAACAATACTACAAGCATTGAGCGCGGCAACCTTTCGGCAGGTTTGTACATACTTTCAATAAGCAAAGGAAAATCTGTTGTTACAAAACGTTTTTCAATTATTGACTAATTAGTTTTGTTCATAACTTTTTGTAAAAGAGCCTGCAAAATTTGCAGGCTCTTTTTGTTTTTAAGCATTAGTGCTTTACATTCGGTAACAGTAAAAAACAACAAATGAGAACAATACAAAATTGGTTAGATGAATATGCAGTAAGTCATCAAAACCCGACAAACAAATTGGTGCATTTTGTATGCGTGCCGGTAATATTTTTTTCGGTTGTGGCTTTGCTTTACAGCATACCATTTTCGTTGCCTGTTAATCTTGGAATCGTAAAATTGAATGTAGCTTCAATAGCCTTGATATTGGTTACGTTGTACTATTTGCGGCTTTCTGTAACACTCGCTATCGGCATGTTTTTGTTTTCATTATTGTGCTTGGTAATTTCTGAAAACATTGTTGCAAACAGTTCACACGATACTCTTGCCTTAACTGCTACTGTGCTTTTTGTGTTGGCATGGATAGTTCAGTTTTGGGGGCATAAAGTGGAAGGAAAAAAACCTTCTTTCATTAAAGACATTCAATTTTTAATGATTGGGCCGGCTTGGATAATGAGCTTCATCTACAAAAAGATTGGTGTTGCTTATTAAACTTCACCCACAAAATATTGTTTATCGTGGCGTTCAAAAAAAACATGAACGCCTTTTTTAATCTTGTAAATTCAACTTCATCAATGTATCGTTTTACTACCATTTTATTTTTCGCGGTTATCACATTTTCAAGCAATTTGTTCGCACAAGAAGAAAGCGAAACAAAAATGGTTGTAACAAAAGTTTTAGAAACAATTAAAAAAGCCAAAGGATATACTTATGTAATGAAAGGCAGCGAGCGCATTCCGGGCAAAGCTGAGTTTAGAGTTACTGAGGTTTTAACCAAAGTAAATATTGCACCCAAAAAGATTTACACCAAAGTATTGAGCAGCCCAAACAAAGGCACCGAAATGCTATATGTAAATGGCGAGCGCGATAACAAAGTATTGGTAAAAGCCGGAATTCTTCCAAGCCTTAAACTTTCGCCTTTAAGCAGCCTTTTAACTAAAGAGCAACACCACAGTGTGTTAAGCTCGGGCTTCATGTTTTTCTACAAATTGGTTTCGGAAGGAGCTAAACGTGCTGATGAAAAAGACGAGTTTAATACTGTATTCAAATTGGCTGGCGAAGTAACTTTTGATGGCAAAAAATGTTATAAACTGATTATTGAAGACCCTACATACGCACTCACAACATACAAAGGAGTTAAAGGCGATAATCCTTACTCTGTTTCTCAAAAACTTTTAACTCCCGAGTTTGCCATTCAAGAGTTGAACAACATCAAGTATATTGACGATAACTTAGAAGGCAAAACAATAAAGATACCAACTTCGTATGCCAAAAAGAGTGTGATTTATATTGATAAAAACACCTTCTACCCTATCTATCAAGAAATGACAGACAGCAAAGGCGTGTTTGAGAAATACGAGTTTACGAATTTGAAAATCAGCCCAGCGTTTGCAGCCGATGAATTCACCAATGATTTTAGCGAGTACAATTTTTAATTTGTATTCGGCAACCATACCGGTTTTATTACAGCAGTTTCTATGCTGAATATTCTGCTGATTTTCATTTATCTGCTTGCGGGCGTTGTTTTGCAAAAAACGAACGCACTACCCAAAGATTTCCACCAAAAGATAAATGCTTTTGTAATCAATGTTTCGTTGCCGGCATTAGCATTGTTACACATACCCGGGCTGCATTTTACCAGCGCGTTATGGATGCCGGTGGCTACTGCATGGATAGTATATGTGTTGGCATTTCTCTTTTTTCTTTTTCTGCAAAAAATTTTTCTATTCAACAACAAAACGCTTGCATGCCTCACGCTTTGTTGCGGCTTATTCAACAGTGCATTTATAGGTTTACCGATAGTGGAAGCGGTATATGGAAAAGAAGGCTTGCAACTTGCCATTTTGGTCGATCAGCCCGGTTCGTTTCTTGTGTTAAGCATTTTGGGTGTGTTTACTGCGGTGTGGTATTCGGCAGGCAAAACAGATGCTATGCTTTTAGTTAGAAAAATATTGTCGTTTCCGCCTTTATGGGGCTTTCTATTTGCATTGATATTGCTGTTCAGCAAAAGTAGTTTACCGCAATTTGTGCTACCACCGCTAAAAATACTTGCGGCATTGCTTACACCCTTAGCACTCATTTCGGTTGGTTTGCAGCTAAAGTTTAGCATAGCATCAATTTTTGAAAAAGAGGTAATTCTTGGTTTGGGCTACAAACTTCTAATTGCTCCGGCTGCAATTTTTTTATTGTATGGAGTGTTGTTGCAAAACCACACACTCGAAATGAAAGTTAGTGTGCTACAAGCCGCTATGGGCCCCATGATTTCGGGAGCAATAATAGCATCGAACTATGGGTTAAACGCTCGGCTTGCCAGTTTATTGGTTGGCATTGGCATCCCGCTTTCATTCATTACTGCGGCAGGGTGGTATTTCGTTTCTAATATCCAATAATGTTTTAGCCAAACAGGGTACTCGACAGGTATCTGTCGCCTCTATCGCAAATAATGGCAACTACAACGCCAGCTTCAATTTCGGCTGCAATTTTTGCAGCAATATGCACAGCTCCGCCACTACTCATACCACAAAAAACTCCTTCTTCTTTTGCCAGCCTCCGTGTCATAGTTACTGCGTCTGCTTCCGACACATCCACAACTTTATCTACTCGGTGAGGTTCAAATATTTTAGGCAAGTAATCTTTCGACCATCTTCTAATGCCCGGAATGCGCGAGCCATCGGTGGGTTGCGCTCCAATAATTTGTATGTTGCTGTTTTTTTCTTTTAAAAATCTCGACACTCCCATTATGGTTCCGGTGGTACCCATAGATGATACAAAATGTGTTATGCTCTCATCGGTATCTTTCCAAATTTCGGGCCCTGTGCTGCGATAATGCGCTCCGTAGTTATCGGGATTTGCAAATTGGTTGAGCATTAAATATCCGCCTTTGGCAACCTGTGCATGTGCATAGTCAATTGCTTCTTCCATAGAGCCTGCTGCGGAAGTTAATACAACTTTAGCTCCATATGCTTCCATCGTTAGCACTCGCTCGCGAGTAGAGTTTTCGGGCATCACCAATTCAATTTCTACATTGCACAAGCGAGCAATCATGGCTAAGGCGATTCCGGTATTGCCACTGGTGGCTTCAATCAATTTGATGCCGGGTTTTATTTCTCCGCGCTCTAATGCGCCTTTAATCATACCATAAGCTGCGCGGTCTTTCACGCTTCCGCCAGGGTTGTCGCCTTCTAACTTTCCAAATAACTTAACCTTTGGGTTAGTGTTTATTTTCTTTAATTCTACTAAAGGCGTATTGCCTACCAAATCGAGTATTGTTGCCATTAACTGCAATTATATTCAATAAAATAAATACCTGCTGCATACATGCAATGCAGTAGGAAACAATAACAATTAAATGAAGCTAAAAGCTACTAATACGCTCTTGCAAACACCACTCTTTCTTTAGAGGGTTTGCCGCTGAACACACACACACCATCTTCTTGCTTGTTGTGCAATGGAATGCAACGGATTGTAGCTTTTGTAAGTTCTTTTATTTTCTCTTCTGTTTCGGAAGTTCCATCCCAATGTGCGCTTAAAAAGCCTGTTTTATTTTCGATAGCTTCTTGAAACTCGGTCCATGAATTCACCTCGTGAATATTTGTATCGCGGAATGTTTTTGCTTTGTTGTAAATGTTTGCTTGTATATCGCTCAGCAAAGTTTCTATGTAGTTTGCAATGCCCTCAAAACTTTGCGAAGATTTTTCTTTTGTATCGCGCCTTGCCACTTCTACCGTGCCATTTTCTAAATCGCGCATGCCCATTGCCAAGCGCACCGGAACACCGCGCAACTCATATTCGGCAAACTTAAATCCGGGGCGCTTAGTTTCATCATCATCAAATTTTACACTAATGCCTTTGGCTTTTAGCTCTTTTAGTAGCGGCTCCACTTTTTCAAATATCTTTTTAATGTCGTCTTCACTTTTAAAAATGGGTACAATAACCACTTGCAATGGCGCAAGTTTTGGAGGCAACACCAAGCCATCGTCATCGCTGTGCGCCATTATCAATGCTCCAATCAATCGGGTTGATACACCCCATGATGTAGCCCATACAAACTCTTGTTTTCCTTCTTTATTTAAAAACTGTACATCAAATGCTTTTGCAAAATTTTGACCCAAAAAGTGCGAAGTGCCTGCTTGCAGGGCTTGCCCATCTTGCATCATTGCTTCTATACAATAGGTATCTAATGCACCGGCAAATCGTTCGTTGGCAGTTTTCTTTCCCTTTATTACCGGCAATGCCATAAACTCTTCGGCAAATTTTGCATACACATGCAGCATTCGCTCTGTTTCTTCAATAGCCTCTTGTGGTGTGCGGTGTGCGGTGTGTCCTTCTTGCCACAAAAATTCTGCTGTTCTCAAAAAAAGCCTTGTGCGCATTTCCCAGCGCACAACATTTGCCCATTGGTTGATGAGTATAGGTAAATCGCGGTAGCTTTGAATCCAATTTTTGTAAGAGTTCCAAATAATAGTTTCGGAAGTAGGGCGCACAATCAACTCTTCTTCGAGCTTTGCATCTGGATCCACAATTACACCTTTTCCATTAGGGTCATTTATTAAACGGTAATGAGTTACCACAGCACATTCTTTGGCAAACCCCTCTATATGCGAAGCTTCTTTACTCAAAAAACTTTTAGGAATAAACAATGGAAAGTATGCATTAACGTGGCCTGTTTCTTTAAACATACCATCTAAAGCAGCTTGCATTTTCTCCCAAATGGCATAACCGTATGGCTTAATCACCATACAGCCGCGCACAGCACTATAATCTGCCAGGCCACCTTTTATTACCAAATCATTGTACCATTGCGAGTAATCTTGTTCGCGGGTTGAAATATCTTTTGCCATTGTGTTTGAATGCTAAAATGAGCTGCAATTTTATATTATTCCCCACGCATAGCAATTATGATTGGGCAAAATAATTCCTAACATCTTTTAAAGATGTTTTTGTTCGGCATAAACAATAAGCGTTTTTAGGGTCGTGGAATAGCGTTGTAAATATTGCAGAAGCGTTTTTAGGGTCGTGGAATGGCGTTGTAAGTTTTGCAGAGGCATACACCCGGCACCGCAAACAAATTATTTTCATTAACCGGCACAAGTAAATAATCATTTACTTTTTGCATTTTTTCTTAGCTATATTTTTCTAAACTTGCAGATATGCTTAACCAAAGCCTGCAACAAAAATTACTTCAAAAACTAAGCCCACAGCAAATATTGCTGATGAAGCTGTTGCAACTGCCCATAACACAATTTGAACAGCGCATAAAAGAAGAGTTAGAGGTAAATCCGGCATTGGAGGAAGGCAATGAAGATCGCGATTTTGAAGAAGTTTCAACAGATGCTACCGAAACCGATTTTACCAAAAGCGAAGATGGCGATGAAGCATCCGATGATAACGAAAGCATAGACGAGCCAACGCACGAAGACGATGTTGATATAACAGAGTTTTTTGATGAGGATGATGAAGGAATTGCAGATTATAAACTGCGCGACCCAAGCGAATTTGCCGACCCCGATGATGAGAACAAAACCATTCCGGTGGCTGTAACCCGCAGTTTTCACGATTATTTGGAAGAGCAAATTGGACTGCTTAGTTTATCGGATAAAGAATATCAAATAGCACTACATTTAATTGGAAGTATTGAAGATGATGGCTACTTGCGCAGAGACCTTGAAGCAATTGAAGATGATTTAGCTTTTTCGCAAAATATTGTAACTACTGGGGAAGAAGTGCGACATGTACTTGAAATTGTGCAGCAGCTCGACCCGCCCGGCATTGGCGCGCAAACCCTTAGCGAGTGCTTGTTGATTCAGTTATACAGAAAAGAAAACCCTACAAATGCAACAGAAATTGCCATAAAAATTCTGAAAGATCAGTTTGACTTGTTTGTAAAAAAACACTACGAAAAATTAGAAAAAATATTGGGCATCAATGCAGAAACACTTAAAAGTGCCTTAGAAGAAATAATACAACTTAACCCACGGCCGGGCAATGCCATTTCAGAAAATACTTCATTGGAACACTACATTATTCCCGATTTTATTTTAATAAACAACAGCGGTGAACTTTCTGTTATGTTAAATGCGCGAAATGCCCCCGAATTGCGCATTAGCAATAGCTTTCGCGAAATGATGCGCGATTATAAAAACATTGATAAGCGAAGCAAAAACCAACGCGAAGCATTGCAATTTGTGAAACAAAAAATTGACTCGGCTAAATGGTTTATTGACGCAATAAAGCAAAGGCAACACACACTACTTTCTACCATGAATGCAATTTTGCATTTGCAATACGAATATTTGCTTTCGGGCGATGAAACGCGCCTTAGACCCATGATATTGAAAGATGTAGCCGAGTTAACGCAATTAGATATTTCAACAATTTCGAGAGTTTCGAACAGTAAATTTTTACAAACCGAATTTGGAACTTTTCCTTTAAAATTCTTTTTCAGCGAAGCTATTACAACCGATTCGGGCGAAGAGGTAAGCACCAGAGAGGTTAAAAAAATTCTTTCCGACATTATTCAAGCCGAAGATAAAAGCAACCCAGTTTCGGATCAAGAACTTACCGATGCTTTGAGAGATAAAGGTTACAACATTGCCCGCAGAACCGTAGCCAAGTACCGTGAACAGTTCAATATTCCAATTGCGCGAATGCGGAAACAACTGTAACAGCAACATTATTGTTGAAAGACTTAGTTTATCGCAAATCTCTCTATCATTGTTGCATAATTTATTGAATGCAATCGGTATTAATTCTTTTCAAAGTTTTTGCGCAAAGTCTTCGCCTTTCGTTTGAAGAGATTAAGGCATCGCGACTACGTTCATTTCTTTCGCTTTTAGGAATTTCTATTGGCGTATTGTGTATTGTAAGCGTTCGCACAGCGGTAAATTCATTAGAAAAAAACATTCAAGACAGCCTTTCTTCATTCGGCAACGAGGTTTTGTATGTGCAAAAATGGCCCTGGATTTGGTCCGATACTTACCCATGGTGGCGCTACTTTAACCGCCCAAGTGCAAACCCCCGCGAAATGGGGCACCTGAAAGAAAAACTGAATGGTGCCGATGCTTGTGCCATTGTATATTTTGCGGGCGGCAAAAACGTATCGGTGGGCGAAAGAGTTGCCGAACAAACCACTATTGTTGGCACTTCGTTCGACTACAACAAAATCAAAAATTTAGATTTTAAGCAAGGAAGATATTTTACGCAACAAGAAATTTCGAGTAGCGCACCGGTGGCTTTGATAGGTGCTAATGTGGCAGATTTATTGTTTCCGGGCTTTACTGAAATTGAAGGCCGGCAAATAAAAATTGAAGGCACAAAAGTTACCATCATTGGTTTACTGAAAAAAGAAGGTGATGATATTTTTGGATTTACATTAGATAATAATGTAGTAGTGCCCTATGGCGTAGTGGGCAATTTCTTAAACCTGTACAATGGCGAAAACGACCCGCTGCTGGCAGTAACACCCAAAAAAGGTAACACCATTGATGAACTAAAGTTTGAAGTGCGCGGTGCCATGCGCAGCATTCGCAGGTTGCCACCAAATATTGATGATGACTTTGCCGTAAATCAAGTAAGTGTGTTTTCGGAAGGTATAAAAGCACTGTTTGGTATTGTAAATATTGCAGGGCTTATTATTGGTTTGTTTGCAGTTATTGTGGGTGGTTTTGGCATAGCCAATATCATGTTTGTAAGCGTAAAAGAGCGCACCTACATTATTGGAATAAAAAAAGCGATTGGCGCAAAACAATTATACATTTTACTTGAATTTTTGCTCGAAGCCGTGTTGCTGTGCGTATTGGGCGGCATTGCAGGGCTGCTTGTTGTGGTTTCACTCTTCGGCATACTGCAATGGGTGATGACACATATTGTAGAATCCGACTTTAAGTTCTACATCACAATAGAAAACTTAGCAATTGGCATTGGCATTTCTGTGGTTACGGGAATTATTTCCGGCTTCATCCCTGCATGGAATGCTTCGCGAATGCGCCCCGTAGATGCAATAAGAAGTTAAAACCCAATACCGAATCTTAGGCCGGGAAAAACTAACGTTTGGCGCACCCTTACATCCACCACAATCGGGTTTCCATTTACATCATAAGAAACGTAGCTTTCATTATACCTCAAGTTTTTGAAATTCATATTTAGCAGCAAACTAAAATTCACCCTCCGTTTTGTGTTGAACCTCACTCCTATTCCGACACCGCCCATTACACCACCACGAACATTTGAGTTATTGAAACCGCCATTATTGAATGGAAAACCGCCACCACCGAATCGCCAAGCATAGCCGGCTTCTACTGCATAAAATGGTGTAATTCTTGTTTTTAATATATCGCCCGAGAAATAAAGATACAGCGGAAGGTAACTGCCTCTAAAGCCATCGCTGGTGCTTCTAAAAAATTCGGATGGCGAAGCCAGCACAAAATCTACGCCAACCCCAACACCCAATTGCGCAAACCTGTTGAATCTATATCCATTTACAATGCGCACACCACCTTGCACTGCCTCTATCAATAATTGCGATTGAAAAAAATAGCCGCGCTTTTTCCGTGGAAATTTTTGACGCAAAGAATCATTCTTTTGGTACTCATGCTTGCGCGCAAAATCGCGATTGCCAAACTCGGGGCGTGGTGCACGGGGTGCTTCTATCTTATCTTCTTTGGTAATCTTTTGCAAATCGGCAATGGCAACAGAAAAAACATTGCCACCTATCGTTTTTATCTTAATGCTTTCGCCCGGCACCTGCTCTACAATAATGCCTCTGTAAACATTACCATTCTTTAGATACACCACATCTTCCATCCCTTCTTGCGCCAATAAACTTTGGTTAAATACAAACATGGCAGCAAAAACAACTGTAATGAGTTTGAAATTTTTCATCTGGTAGAAATTTATTTTTCGAATGCAATAACGTTCAAATGTAATTATTGTTGTACAAATGCCTACCTACCCAAAAAACTTAACCACTAATGTCAAAAAGCTGTTGAGTGTTTTTCTTTGCTTGCTTAAAAATCTTGCGCAACTTGCACGCCCGTTTCTATATGCTAAACTTGCCCAAAATAAAACTTACCGAGTGCCCGCGCGATGCCATGCAAGGAATAAAACAGTTTATTCCTACCGAAAAAAAGATTGCATACATCAATCAGTTGTTGAAAGTGGGTTATCACTGTATTGATTTCGGCAGTTTTGTTTCGCACGAAGTAATTCCACAAATGGCAGATACTGCAAAAGTGTTGAAAGGCCTGGAACTTACCGCCAACTCTACTCCTTTAATAGCAATTATAGCCAACGAACGCGGAGCCGATGATGCTTGCCAATTTGATGAAATTAGATATTTAGGATTTCCTTTTTCGATAAGCGAAACTTTTCAAAAACGAAACACCAATTCAGATATAAAAGAGGCCGAAAAACGGGTTGCATACATTTCAAACTTGGCTACTAAGCATCGCAAAGAAGTTATTCTTTATGTTTCAATGGGCTTTGGCAATCCTTACAACGACCCATACAGTCCCGAAATAGTTGCCGAATGGGTTGAAAAACTTTCGGCATTGGGCATCAAGGTGTTTATGCTTAGCGACACGATTGGCGTTGCCAAACCCAAAATTATTTCATATCTATTCTCTACTTTAATAGCTGCTTATCCGGCATTGGAGTTTGGCGCACATTTTCATACAGCACCACACAACTGGAAAGAAAAGTTAGATGCTGCATTTCAAAGCGGATGCGTGCGATTTGATGCGGCAATTAAAGGTTTTGGCGGCTGCCCCATGGCTAAAGATGAATTGATAGGCAATATGCCTACCGAAAATCTTTTAAACTATTTTCATCATTACGACTTTGGCGAAAACTTTAGTTTGACTGAGTTTGAAAATGCTTTAAGAATGGCTGTAAATATTTTTCCAAACGAACATTAAGCTACCTCTTCTATTGCTTGCAAAATAATTGCACAAGCAGTGTCGATTACATTTTGTTCAATAGTAAGCGGTGGGGCAATGCGCAAACAGTTTGCAGCAAACAAAAACCAATCGGTAAACACACCCAATTCAATACAGCGGTCAATAACCCGTTTGTTTTGTTCGTAGCTTTCAAACTCTATTGCCATCAGCAAACCTTTTCTGCGAATAGATTTGATTGCCGGGTGAACGAGCAGCCTTTCAAAACATTTTCCTTTTTCTTCAACACCTGCTATCAGATTTTCATCAATCAAAACATTTAAT
>Ga0209573_1002006_pt1 | contig 27914 bp, 33 predicted proteins | sample TNRBio252014_DNA_FD_185870 | JGI IMG/M metagenome (GOLD analysis project Ga0209573, IMG submission 185870) | Wastewater treatment Type I Accumulibacter community from EBPR Bioreactor in Madison, WI, USA - TNR Reactor_6/25/2014_ DNA (SPAdes)... | ecosystem: Engineered > Bioreactor > EBPR >... | reverse complement strand
GCGGACAATCTTCACTTCCCAGGTGAGTGGATGCATAAATAATATGCTTGCCATCCTTTGTAAAATAGGCGCAGGTGGTTCGGCCCTTACCGGTGCTTACCATTTTGTAGGTAAACTTCTCTCCGGATTTAGTGGGTACTCTGCCAACAAATATCTGGTCGCAGTTAATTCCTTCTTTTGGATTCGTACGCTGAAAAACAAGGTATTTCCCGTCAAAACTCCAATAGGCTTCTGCATTATCACCCCCAAAAGTCAGTTGCTGCACATTTTTTAAATGCGACTCTTCCGGGTAACGCAATGTATCAACCGTTGGGTCAGTAGTAGTTGTCAGCTTCGAAGAATTATTACAGGAAGCAATCACCAGCAAAGTACTGGCAGCAATTAACAGGGGCAATACAAGTTTTTTCATATTATTTCGTTTCAATGTGTCTGTAATTTGGCAGACAGGGCTGCAAAGGTATTTTCGTTGTTACGTTGGTTTGTCAGATTATTGTCATACTCGCCGCTAAAATAATTTAGCTTTGACCTATGAATAAGTTTGCAAAAATAGCCCTCCCCTTTGCTTTGTTCCTGATTTTGATCAATGCCTGTAATGATAATGAAACATCCGTTTCACAGTACGATGAACTACTGAAAAAAACTCCTTTTGCCCCGCTTACTGATAGCATCAGGCAGGAACCGGGTAATGATGAATTATATTTTCGCCGGGCTATATTATTGAACACAAACAACCTGCCTGAACCAGCCCTAGCTGATTTTCAAAAAGCATGGTCGTTGAAAAAAGAAGAAAAATATGCCTTTGGTATTGCCACTTTACTCACTGATAAAAACCCGGACGAAGCCCTCCGCTTTTTAAATACTGCCATTAAAGATATTCCCACCAGTTTTTTGCTGCAGCTAAGCCTTGCCCGTGGCTATGACGCAGCAGGCAAAACAGAGGATGCCCTCAATGCTTGTAACAGCATATTGGAAAAAAATCCTGAGCAGGTGGATGTATTGAAAATGAAAGCTGATCTGCTGGGCAAAAAAGGCAATAGCACTGAAGCTATAGCTATTTTAGAAAAAGCCTATAATCTTACCCCTTTTGATGTGGAGCTGAATTATATACTTGCTTTAAAATATGCAGAGACAAAAAACAACCGGGTTCTTTCCTTATGCGATTCACTGATCAGGGTTGATTCGCAGGGTGTTCATGCAGAGCCCTATTATTATAAGGGCATTTATTATGCCAACAACAATGATAAGGCAAAGGCGCTTTTATTGTTTGATGAGGCTGTTAAGCATGACTATTATTTCCTGGATGGATATATTGAAAAAGGCTCTCTCTTATTTGAGATGAAAAGATATCCGGATGCCTTGAAAGTATTTAACCTGGCTCTTACCATCTCACCCAAGTTTGCAGATAACTATTACTGGATAGCCAAATGCCAGCAGGCCATTGGACAAAAAGAAGAAGCCCGGTTGAACTACCAGCGGGCATATGGCCTCGACAATACTTTTACTGCTGCTAAAGACTCTGCAGATAATCTCAAATAGATTTATCTTGCAGCCTGCCTGCCGGTAGGCAGGCGCAAATAAGTCATTATGCCCATCGTTGCCCCGTCATTACTTGCTGCCGATTTCCTGAACCTGAAGGATGAATGTACCATGCTGAACGAAAGTGAAGCAGACTGGTATCACCTGGATGTGATGGATGGCCGCTTTGTTCCCAATATCAGTTTTGGCCCGATGATCATTGAGTTTATCCGGAAGGCCACCACTAAGGTATGTGATGTGCACCTGATGATAGAAGATCCGGAAAAATATACAGAGCAATTCAAAAATGCCGGCGCTGATATTTTGTCTGTTCATATAGAAGCCTGCCGCCACCTGCACCGCAATATCGAGCAGATAAAATCGTTAGGTATGAAAGCCGGTGTGGCCGTAAATCCCCACACTCCAGTTTCAGGCCTGAGTGATATACTCCATGATATTGACCTGGTATGCCTGATGAGTGTGAACCCCGGTTTTGGCGGACAGAAATTCATTCCCTATACATTGGATAAAATAAAGCAGCTCCGCAAAATGATAGATGAAAGAGGGTTGAAAGTGCATATTGAAATTGATGGCGGGGTAACGGTAGAAAATGCTGCATCTATTATTGCTGCAGGTGCAGATGTGCTGGTGGCAGGTAACACCGTTTTTAAATCCGCAGACCCGAAGAAAACCATTGCACAGTTAAAGCGGTTATAGTAATTGTGCCTTCAAATAAGATGTATCGCTACTATTCAATACTGATCCCGGTAGTCATTTTCATTCTCCTTGCCTCCTGCGGTCAGCATCCCTGCGCTAAAGGTGATCTTCGTTACCGGTTAATTGGTTTTTCCGATGCAGAAGCTGATACGATAGTACTGAGACGTTTACAAAAAAACACTTCTTTTGTCCTGGACAGTTTCGTTTTTAATGAGACTAATCCAATAAGGTTTGCCCGTTTTACAGATACACTGATCATGACTTCATACTCATCTACAGCATTGCTGCAAAGTGACTACGATTACCAGTTATATTTCTCCGGTGCAGCAAGGGTGATCACGATCACCGGTATACAAGAAGAACAATCCTACGGTACACGGTCTGGTTTGTTTGGCTCGACCGGAGGTTGTATCAACATCATTGCAGGTTGTACCGTAGACGGAGTACCGGTAAATGCTGTAGTATTCCCGAATACTATTTATCTCAGGAAATAATTTCCTGTTCACTCTTTTCTGTATAGGCAGGCACAAATAGCAATTAAATGAGTAATATTGTTATTAAATCAGCATCCTGCGAATGAAACAATTCAGGCTTTTTATTCTACTGGTATTATTATTTGTTTCTGCAACTGTCTTCTCCCAAAAAAAATCAGCATTTGTTTCCGGTAAAGTAGTGGATGAAAATGAAAACCCTTTACCAAATGTGTCGGTGATTATTCTTGGCCAGTCAAAAGGAATTACCACCAACGATTCAGGCTATTTCCGAATCAAAGTAGCCGCTGATAAAGCCTTTGCATTGATCTTTACTTATACCGGCCGCAGGGCAGAACAAAAGAATTTTTTATTGAACGAGAACGAAGAGGAAACGGTGACAATCCGGATGGAAAGAAGTGAGAACACTCTGCAAGAGGTCATTGTTACCGATCAGCGGGACAGAAGGGAAACCGGGCTTATAAAACCAAATCCTAAAACTATTCTCAACTTACCCTCTGCTGTAACAGGAGTGGAAAGCCTTATCAAAATTTTTGTTGGTTCCAATAATGAATTGACTTCTCAATACTCCGTTCGTGGTGGCAGTTATGATGAAAACCTTATTTATGTAAACGATTTTGAAGTATTCCGTCCTTATTTAGTAAGAAGCGGCCAGCAGGAAGGATTGAGTTTTATCAATCCCGAAATGGTACGCAATATCAGTTTCTACAACGGTGGCTTCCAGGCAAAGTATGGCGACAAGATGAGCAGTGTATTGGATATTCAATATAAAAAGCCCAAACGTTTCGGCGGTTCTGCTTATGTTGGCATCCTGGAACAAGGCTTGCAACTGGAAGGCAGTGATAAAAATGCAAGGTTTAGTTACCTGCTCGGGGTTCGCAACCGGAGCAACAGGAATTTATTAAACCGGCAGGATACGAGGGGCAATTATGTTCCTTCCTCAGCAGATTTCCAGGCATTGCTCAATTACCAGTTCAGTCCTAAATGGCAGGCAGAATTGCTCAGTAATATTTCGCAAACAAAATTTACACTGATCCCTGAGTTCAGCCAGTTGACCACTTCTGTGTTCTCCCCTATCTACAGCGCCACCATCGGTGTTGATATTTTCTTTGAAGGCCGTGAGAAAGATCAGTACCAAACTAACATGCTGGGCTTTTCCCTTATCAACCAGCCTTCTAAAAAATTGCGGTTAAAATGGATGGCGTCACGGTTTGAAAATGATGAAGCAGAAAATATCGATATCATCGGCGCTTATTTGTTTGGCGACAGGGATTTTGATAAACGAAATCCTACTTATGGATTAATTGTAAATCCGCTTGGCGCCGGAATATATCAGAACTGGGCAAGAAATGAACTGAACATTGAGAACTGGAATGTATCCCACAAAGGAAATTATGAACAAGGAAAACATGCATTTCAATGGGGATTGGGCTATGACAAAACAGCTATTGCTGATAAACTCAACGAATGGGAGTTCCAGGATTCTGCCGGTTATGCATTGCCTTATCAGCCCGATATGCTTAACCTGAATAAAGTAGTTAAGTCTACTGCCAGTCTTGATATCGATAAGTTTTCAGGTTACCTGCAGGACAATATTTTATTAGGCGATTCCAATAACTCAATCACTTTAACCGGTGGTATACGATTCAATTATAATTCACTTAATAAAGAATTTTTGATCTCCCCCCGCATCGGCGCCAGTTGGAAACCCGGCTGGAAAAAGGATATTATTTTCAGGGCAGCTGCAGGGGCTTATCATCAGCCACCCTTTTACCGGGAGCTGAGAAGATATAACGGAACTGTAAATACAAATCTTCAATCGCAAAAAAGCTGGCAGGCTGTAGCGGGTTTCGACTATAATTTTATCGGCCTCAGTAACCGGCCTATGCGTTGGACAACTGAAGCGTACTATAAAAGCATGACGGATGTGGTACCGTACGATGTAGACAATGTCCGTGTCCGCTATTTTGGAGAAAATCTTGCCAAAGCCTATGCTACAGGTATTGAAATGCGGCTGCATGGTGAATTGGTCCCCGATGCAGAAAGCTGGATCAGTTTGGGTATTATGAAAACGGCCGAAGACATCAGTGGTGATCATTACTATCGTTATAAAAATGCAGCCGGCGAATTCATCACTGCGCAAAGCACCGACCAGGTAGTGACAGACAGTACAAGATTTGATGTAGGCTGGTTGCGCCGCCCTACCGATCGTCGCATTACATTTGGTATGTTCTTCCAGGATTACCTCGCTACCAACAAAAATTTTAAAATGTTTCTGAACCTGTTGTATGGCAGCAATCTTCCTTATAATATTCCCGGCGCAGTACGTTACCGCAATGCAGCCGTGATAGAACCTTATATCCGCTGCGATATTGGTTTCAGCGCTTTGCTGATGGATGATGACCGCAGCAAACGACGCAGCCACTCTCCTTTCCGCAATTTTGACAATATCTGGGCCAGTCTCGAAGTATTCAATATTATAGACCGGGCCAATATCATTTCTTATCTCTTTGTAAAAGATTTCTCCAATACAGTATACCTGATGCCCAATAGGCTTACACCAAGACTGGTGAATTTTAAAATTGTGGCGAGGTGGTAGAACAAACTGCAAAAACTAATATCAAGAAGAATAGTATGAAGAAATATGCCTTTCTTCCTCTACTGCTTCTTCTTTCTGCATTTCTTGTAACTGATAGTACACAAAGATTCAGGTATTCAGAGTACAACTGGATTTATCAGGCTGGTTGGATACTATGCTATATTTTGCATCTTCTTGCCTTTATTACATCTGTCATTAATTCGCTCCAGATAATAATGGAAATGAAAACTGGAATAAAAGATAAACTACTATGGTTGTTTTTATGCTTGATGCCTATTGCATTTTGGGTTGTTATCTTCATTTTCATTATGTTAGAAATATCCCTTTAGCAAATACTGGGTGATAGCTGAACTTTTGAAGTTTGTATTCGTAAAGAAAAGAACAGCAGCTTATGTTGTTCTCATGTTAAAGGCATAAGCTATTCTCAAACTTGTTTGGAAAGAAATCACAAAGGAAATCAAACAGTCTCTGAATTTACAGGGGTGGCTTTCACAACCAATTTATGAATGCGGATGATCTTCAGCCGGTTCAATAAACGTATAATACCATAAGTGGGATCCAGTTCGTACCAGCGGAAACCAAAATTAGTGGCGGAAGGATTTTTGTGGTGGTTATTATGATAGGCTTCTCCCATCATGATAACATCCAGCCTGAATAAATTAGTGGAAGTGTTCTTCATCTTGAAATTAACTGATCCGTATTTATGAGCAAACCAGTTGATGATCACTCCCTGTATAGGTACCATCAGAATATGAACGGGCAATAACAAAAACCACCAGGCAGATGGGGCAAATTGAATATAGAATAAAATATATACAGCGATCCATCCCAGCCTTGACCAGGTACTGTGTGCTATTTTGTCGAGAGCCGGCCAGTCAGGCAGGTTCTTCAGAAAACGAGGTTCAATGTCCAGCTTTCTTTTATAAATACTCACTGTCATCTGTCTTACCCGCCACATCATTTTAAACAGGTTACTGTCATAGGCCGGTGAATGCGGATCTTTATCCGTATCTGTATAGGCATGGTGCATACGGTGCATAATAGCATACACCCTTGGGCTGACATAGGATGAACCCTGGCTGATGTAAGCAAGCAGGTAAAAAAAACGTTCCCAGAACTTATTCATCGAGAAAGCTCCGTGCGCAGCGTAGCGATGCTGCAGGAAGGTTTGCATAAAAAGAGATAAATACCAATGAGCGGCTGAAAAGAGCAGAATTACTAACATTACTAAATATCACTATTGCTGAATACTGACCGTTACAAGGTAGCCTTATTTGCCAGGGTTTACTGTTTTAATTCACTCAACGTCTTTCTTTTAACGTTTCAGGTGAATTCAGCATCAGCAAAGATTTACAGGCCGCTTACCAAATAATACTGTATCTTCAACAAGTGATTTAAAGTTCTTCCAACATTCAGTCTCGATCAGTATCAATTTTTACTCCTCGTCCCGGTAATAAGTTAATTCTCCTCTTTACTATTTGTATCAGTCCTTTATCACAGGTATCGTATTATTTTATTTAAATTTTAGTTGTATGAACATGTATGTTTCAAATCTGAGTTTTCACACTACAGATGCTGACCTGAAAAAATTATTTGAAGAATTCGGAGCTGTTTCTTCTGCAAAAGTTATAACCGACCGTGAAACGGGACGCAGCCGTGGTTTCGGATTTGTGGAAATGGATTCAAACGATGATGCCAACAAGGCTATCAAAGGACTGAATGGCAAAGACCTGGAAGGGCGGTCGATGTCAGTAAGTGAGGCGAGAGAAAAAGCTCCCCGTTCTGATAACAGAAGATACTAAAAGCATTTACTGCATTTAAAAGAGCTCTGCCGATGGCGGAGCTCTTTTTGTAAACAACCCTGTTTATCCGATTTGTAATTGTACGCTTACTTCTCTGGCTGCATCACTAATTTTTTGCAGTTGATGCTGTATCCTCAGCTTCAGGCAATGCATCGGGTTCACTTGCAGTTGGTGTAATATCTTTTATAGTTAGCTGAAAATCGGAACTAAGACTTATTGCATACTGGTATTTGCGAAGCAAGGTCATCGCAATGCTATCCAGTGTTAATACTTCCAGCAGATCTTTCGCCGGTGCTATAGGATTAAAAGTCGTAAAGCGTCCCCGTGCAATTTCTACGGCAAAGCTGCATACCGGTTTACGAAGCTTGGTACTTTTTTCGAAATCAGTACGGTTGAGGGTCAGCGACTGCTCGCCACTGGCCGATTTCTTAAGTAACAACCTGATAACAGGCAGGTATTTTTTCCAGGTATAAGTATACATTTCTAGAATTTGGTGAAGAATGAGTTCATGGCCAGCACAATCCAACCGAAGGTGGACTTTTATTTTAACAACTGGCTAATTAATTTGAAACAGTCCTTACAAATAAACAGGCGAATCCGGATAATAAGAGCTACCTTTGACTCTTTGTAAACCCGCCTGTTGCAATTATTTTCCTATAAATAATGAGGATGAAATGAACTATAAAATTTTCAGGCTATTATATCAACCAGCTTTGAAAAATTTATGGTGAACCTGCCTCACGGCAGGCAGGTAGCATGTGACAAATTACTAATAACAAAAATTAACACATGAAAAAGGATACCGTTATACAATTCGTTGGTTTTGCCACTAAACTTGATTTTGAAGAGTTTTTACCTCAATGGAAAGAATATGTGAGCCAGTTTATGAAATTATCGGGCACCAGGCTGGTACAACGGCAAACCGAAACAAAAAACAGCTTTAAGTATATATCACAACATGAACTGCCCGATACCGGCTTCCGTTTCAACTTTATGAAGGGAAGAAATTCTGAACACTTTCCTGAGCAACGGGTGAAAGTAATTCAGGCCGGCGGTTATATTCCTTTGCAGATTGAATATAGCAAGCAACCTGCAAAAGGACAGGTTAAGCTTATGGTACTTATCAGCCATAATGAATATGATATAGATTTTTACCGGCAGACACCACTGATCACACACCTGAACATATACCAGGCATACTATGAGAATTGTACCTATGGTCATATTCTTGAACTCTTTACAACAGAAGCCAATGCACCTCTGCTATTGGAACAACTTCAATCAAGAACAGGTACAGATGCCGCTCTTTATAAAGATTGTGAATTACCAAAACAAAGATCACTGCAACAGGTGCATTAAGTTATTGTTTGAAGGGGTATACTTTAAAAAGATTACCTTTAACCGAATCTCGGTTGAAGGCTTTCAGAAAGTAATATTCTCCTTCCTTCTTTTTACTTCTATTATTTTTCAACTGTATCCGGTCACAAAAAATTATACTATGCCTTTCGTCAAAGAAGATCTTACTGGCAGCCATTACACATGGACGAATGGTTTTTCTTTTACCGGGTCGCCAAGCCGCCGCCTGTTTGATAAGACAAACGGTAACCAGGTGCTTTTCATCATCAATTTTCTCGCCTCCCTGTCAGGAAGAGTCAGCATCAGAGAAGGCCGTGAAATAGAAGAGATGATCCATAACCATTTACCATCTGATGTAAGAAGTGAGATGTCAGTGTTCAACTGGCTGAGAGGACTCCGTTAATATTATCCATAAAATAATACATATGACAAACGACCAGATAGAAAAATTTGTACTGAAGAATGAGCCTGAAAAAACGACTGTGCAAATCAATTTCAAAACCCGCCAGTCTATAACAGGGATATTTATCAAAACAGCAGATTATGATGAATTAAGATCCAAGAACCTCTGGCGCATTGTAAGCGGAGGCAGTATACCGGAGTACAAAAAATCAAAAGATATCAATCTTGCCCGGATATTTAACGGTGTTGAGATGACGAGACTGGAAGCAGTGTAAAAGTGCTTCTTACCGCCACCTGTTCCTGAACCTGTCCCAGGTTGTCAACCCGATCTTAAACTGCACCGGGTTATTAAATTTATTTGCTACTGAACCTACCACATAGACACCAAGTTTAACCCTTGCCAATGGATTGAAAGGCCATTTAAACACTCGTTCAATACCTGAAAAGAATTCAAAATATTTCAGGTTTCTGTCTTTCGTAATTAAAAATCCTCCCCCGGCTACTTCCTGCAGTTTTATCTTTTTAAGAAAAGGTATCTTATTGATCAAAGCTCCGTTAAATTCATGCACAATATTTCCCTGGTAAAAGCGGTCAAATACCGGGAAAGTGGAGTCCAGTGCCTGGAATGCCTTATGCGGATTCTGAAAAAACAAAGGATCACCTTGTCGCATGAACTTATAGTCAATGATCCGCAGGTCTTTGGTGTTGGTAAAATCTCCCGACTTAATACTGTACGAAGTATTTCCTGCTACCCCAAGGTTAACTTTTTGCTCTATACCAAATTCCAGGTAATCAAAATCAATCTTACTATTAAACAGATCGGGAACTCCTTTTCTCCACATTACATAAAAAGCAGGCCACCGGGAGCCAAGATATATTTTCTCCTTTGGCTCTCTGATATACTTTAAAGCAGGAATATAGGATAATTTTACCTGGTTGTATGTAGCATTATACGGATCAAATTGTACCGGTGGTTCATTAGGAATACCAAAAATACTGTCAGCATTATTACCCACTTTATAATCACTTACCGAACGTCTCAGGGCTATTTCAAATTTATTCATCAGGTATAATCCATTTAATATCTCCAGTTGATGCTCAAATTCTATTGAATTGTTGAGGTAGATATTACTGCGCTTCAGCACATTTACCCATGCATCACCAGCATAAATGAACTCAAAATTTCGACCTGCAGTTATTTTAAATATACCCCGGTTAAATGGATTGTACATCCGTTCCAGGCTTACTGTTCCGTTTATATCCTTATTCCGGAACCCAAAGCTGATATCTGCTTCCAGGGATAAATTACGCCGGGAGGAAAAGGTTTTCCTGTATGCGCCGGCCAGCTTAAGCCGGGCCCCGCCGAATGCCACTGGCTGTATAATAGAAGTGACAGGTGGTACTATCCACATCCTTTCTTTTTTATGATCATTAAATACCTGTCCGAAGATCAGCATCTTGGGCCAGGTGATCTTATTCAGTACCCTGTCCATTGAATCCAGGTAAGCTTCACTGCGCATATACTGGTAAATACTATCCTGGTATCTGGCATACCTTGCCTGCTGCACAGATAAGGGTTCTCCTCTTACTTGTTTCCAAAAAACTGAATCCTTTTCATATGCTTCCTGCGAGGTAGAACTGACTTCATTTCCAAAATGCCCTTTCCGGAATTGTTTTTGCAGTGCGTAGTCTGAATATACTACCACGGTTTCACTATATCGCCGGCCCCCCTTTACTTTAGTGTAATAGTTAAATTGCTGACGGGTTATCATACGGGCACTGTCACCGATCTTTTCATACTGCTGCTTCACTTCCATATAATCAAACTCAGGCATATGAGCGGTTGGTATCCTGAATTCAGTACTGAACACTTCCCAGGTACTGTCTTGTATAGTGATCTCTCCTTCAATAGTGGCATTGCTCAATTGCCTTGGCCGTATAGCAATGGTATACACTTTAGGTTTTATAGTACGATCGATCTTTATGGTTTTGAAACGGTAGGCCAGCAATCCACTGTAACTGAGAGGTGATACAAATGGTATCTTAGATAAGGGCGGCGCCTGTATCATATTATTGAAAATAAAAAAATCTCCCTCGGTAGTAGATAGATAAAATAAACTCGCTGTACTTCCTCTTTTGTTTACTCCCACCCTCTCTTCCTTCACCTGCCCGCCTGCATTTTTATCAAGCCTCAGCGAAACTTCTGTCAGCGACATCCCGCTATAGTCTTCATTGGATAAGCTATCAGCTTCAACGATCTTCTTCTTTTTAGTAACTCCTGAATCGAGTTGAAAAGCTTTTATATACACATTACAGGAGTAGGAACCGATCGCATCCAGTATGATGCCTTTTCGCTTAATTACATTCCGGACCAGTTCCTCCGCCCTGTCTCTGGGTTTGGCCCTTATCACCACTTCTGATAAACTGGCAGACTCTTCCATTTCCAAAACCACATTTTCGGTGATATCTTCATTATTAATGTAAAAAGTGACAACCCGGGTCTTAAACCCAACCATACTTACAACAAGGTCATACTTACCTCTTTCAAGGAAAAATTCGTAGCTGCCGTTATCCTTTGTAACAGACCCCTTTCTCAATTCTTTGATTTCTACACTGGCCAGGGGCAAGGGCTCTTTCCTGTTATCCATTACCACACCGGAAATCCTGAATAACTGGGCACTGGAGAATAAAGTGAGCAGGAGAAAAAGTGGTAAGAGAGCATGTTTAAAGTTCATCTTCAGGACCTGCATTAGTAGAATGCAAAATTTGTAATTCTTTGGCAGTAATAAGAAGAAACCTTCATCTTTTCCAATTCTTTAACAAGGCTATAAATTGATAATCACTTTAATACTAATACAGCCCTTTTTTTCTTATAGAAACACTAAAAGAGAGTTTTTATTTTTTTATCCAGAATTCTTCTTCCCAAACAGGGCTTTTCGGATCATTACAAGTTAATGGATGCTCTTCCAGCTCCTGGTATACCTTATTTAATTGCTCTGTAGTAAGTAATTCCTCGAGATAAACAAACAACTCTCTTTCTTCGAAACGGATATGCTTATTTACCAGGTCTGCAAGGATGACAAAATCTCGTTTATCTGCTTCTGCGTCGAGGCTAAGTACCAATTCCCGGATATGCTCATGCTCTTCCTTCAGTTGCTTTGCCATCGGATGATCAGCAGGCATATATGGCATCAAAATTTTTTCTTCCTGGTAAAAGTGAGGTTTGATATGTTGCTGCCAGTACCACAACGAATACCGGCGAAGCTTTTCCAACGGCGTTTTATTTTCTAATCCCTGTTTTATCTTCCATGCAAACAGCAATCCATCATGATGCTCACGGCTGAGAGGAGCCAGTTGCTTACTTCTTTTAATTGGTTTTATTTCGTGTGCCATACAACGAAGATATTTCATATTTGTTGCCCCCGGACTGACTCAGAACAATCTGGTAACTGACTTAGGACAGTACCCCTTGTTTTGTAAATCAATTGATTAAATTATCTAAAGAAGGCCAATAGCTCCGGCCAACAGGACCTCCTTCAATTTATTATTATGCAACTATTAAGAATAGGAATGATATCCACACAACCCGGTTCACTTTTTTTCAAATACTTTCCGGATAGTGCAATAACAAAAATATTATTGACGGGAAAGCAAATCTTAATCATCTATCTCGTATGAATACTAGTAGGCAAATCGTTTGTTTACAAAAAATATCATTAACTAAATTTTCTTACTCAAAAACTCTATTCACAACCTGTGAATAAGTAACTTTAGGAAGTCACAATATTGCTAAGTAATATTGATGCAGAAGGGTAAGGCTTCTGTAATCGGGCAGAAGACGCTAAATTAATCCGGTACTACTCTTCGCCGGCTTTGTGAAACATAAACCGAAGTGCATTGACAGACACTATCATCAACCTTGAAACCGTAAACCCTATTGAATTTTTTGGTGTAAACAACGGTAAGCTCGACATCCTCAAAAAGAAATTTCCCCTGTTGAAAATTCTCTCCCGCGGTACGCAGTTAAAGCTGAGTGGTGCCCCTGAGCAAATTGAAAATGCAAGGGAAAAAATCTCACTCATTGTATCCTACCTGGAGCGGAATGGCCACATGAGCCAGAACTACTTTGAACAGGTACTGGGTGGTGATGACGCAGAAACAATCGATCATTTTAAGGAGAAGAACCCCAACGAAGTATTGGTGTTTGGGCCCAACGGAAAATCGGTGAGGGCAAGAACCGCCAATCAGAAAAAACTGGTGCAGGAATCCGAAAAGAATGATATTGTTTTTGCCATCGGTCCTGCAGGTACCGGTAAAACGTATACTGCTGTTGCACTGGCAGTACGGGCATTAAAAAATAAACAGGTAAAGAAAATCATACTTACAAGACCTGCGGTAGAAGCTGGTGAAAGCCTCGGTTTTCTTCCCGGCGATTTGAAAGAAAAGATCGACCCTTACCTGCGGCCTTTGTATGATGCACTGGATGATATGATACCAGCTGATAAGCTGGGTTATTATATGACCACCCGTACCATTGAGATAGCACCGCTTGCTTATATGCGTGGCCGTACATTGGATAATGCATATATCATACTTGATGAGGCCCAGAATGCCACCGAACTTCAATTGAAAATGTTCTTAACCAGGATTGGCGCCAATGCAAAAGCTATCATTACCGGTGATATGACCCAGGTTGACCTGCCAAGAAACCAGCGCAGTGGCTTGCAAATGGCCACCCGTATACTCAGGCATATCGACGGAATTGCACATATTGAACTGGATGAAGAAGATGTGGTGCGCCACCGGTTAGTGAAAGCTATCATCAAAGCATATAATAAGGAACATGAAAAAGAGGCCGAAGAATATGCAAACCGGCAAACACCGCCAATCATTAAAAAGGAGAAACCGGAATAGCATCAAAACTTATAATTATTTTGCAGGAATGAAAAGAAGTGTGATTGTCTTTTTATTCCTGCTTTTTTTATGTTTCTCCTGTAATGTACATAGGGAGAAATCTATTGACCCGGTAACACTGGCAGTTAATTTCCAACTGATCAATAATGTGAAACCGCTGATTAAAAGCGGTGATATTATTTTCCGCAATGGAACCGATGAAGTAAGCCAGGCAGCCAGGAGCATGAACCGGAAAGACACTTCTTACTCCCATTGTGGTGTACTTTTCATAGAGAACGATAGTGTGGTAGTATACCATGCCCTGGGTGGCAGTTACAATCCCGGCCAAAAACTGCTGCGGGAACCAATAGACAGCTTTTGCAATCCTAAAGACAATAATGCGTTCGGCATTTACCGTTATTCCCTTTCAGGCGATCAGCTTCTTTTAATGCAGCAAACAGTACTCAACCACTACAAACAAGGGCTAAAATTTGATATGTACTTCAATTATTTCAGCGATGATAAAATGTATTGCTCTGAATTTGTTTTTAAATCCCTGAACAAGTCTTATGGAGGGGCCTTATCCGGGTATATCAGGCTTGATACGATCCCATTTGGAGTTACCACAGACGATATTTTTCTGCACCCCCAGTGCAAAATGATAAAGAAGGAAAGTTTTAAACTTTGATCTCTTATTTATTCTTAATTGCTACTTTTGGCCCTTAAACCATTTAACACATGAAAAAAGTAATGAACTCAATTCTTGCCGTTGCGGTAATAGCCCTCGCAATAGCAGGATGTAAAGGCAAGGACGGTGTGGCCGATAACCCTAAAGCCGTTCTGATCGCCTTCTTTGAAAGAATGTCCAAAAAAGACCTGGAAGGCGCTGCAAAACTGGCAACCAAAGACAGTAAAGGCACCATGGATATGATGAAAAAAGCGATGGATATGGCCGAGAAAATGAAGGGTACACAAAAAGAGGACGATGATCCTGCTGAAGATTTCAAGAATATGGAAGTTGGCGATGCAAAGATCGATGGTGATAATGCTACCGTATCCGTTACCAATAAAAAGAAAAATGAAACTGTTGATTTCCCATTGAAAAAAGAAGGTGGTAGCTGGAAAGTTGACTTCAGCATGGGTACATTGATGAAAATGGGTATGGACAAAGCCAAGCAAGACGGTAAAGAAATAGATCAGGAGGATATTGATAAAATGAAAAACTTCAATATGGACTCCCTTCAAAATCAAATAAATTCTGCACTTGATACGGTCAAAAAAGCACTTAGTCCTGAAAATATGGACAAAATGAAAGATGCCATGAAAGAGCTGGAAAAAATGAACCAGTAAGAGCAGCCTTATGATATCTTTACAAACACCCCTTTCCAAGGGGTGTTTGTATTTACAACCGTTAAACTTTTAGTATTTTGCAACTATGAATATCCGAGTCATTCTTACCTGCTTTGGCTTCTTGTTTATTATTATTTCCTGTAAAAACGAAGAGAAATCCTCACAATCAGAAAATAATCTTGATGCAGCCAGAAATTTTATCCGTTCAGCACTGGATGGTAAATTCAATGAAGCCAGGAACTATATGTTGCAGGATTCACTTAACAATAATTACCTGGATGTGGCAGAACGATCTTATAAAAACTCTGACCAGGCTGTAAAGGATAACTACAGGGCTTCAACAATAATAATCCACAACCTGAGCGATATTAATGATTCTGTCTCTGTGCTGATCTATTCCAATTCATTTAAGAATGATCATGATACACTCAGGGTTATAAGAGCAAACGATAAGTGGCTGGTTGATCTTAAATACCTGTACCAGCATGATGTTGACACCAATTATAATAGAGTAACAACCAACGACACTTTGCAATGATCAAAAACATCCTTTTGGTGGGATTGGGTGGCGGGCTTGGCAGTATTGCCCGGTATTTGTGCCAGCGTTGGTTTGCAGAAGTGTACTCTCATTCATTTCCCTGGGGAACATTTGCAGTGAACATTACCGGTTGTTTTTTAATTGGTGTTTTCTGGGGCTTAAGTTTTCGGTCTTTTGACAGCAACGAACACTGGAAATTGTTTTTAATGACAGGTATTTGCGGAGGTTTTACTACCTTTTCTGCTTTTACCCTGGAAGGTATTGGGCTCATTAAAGAAGAAAAACTGGCTTTGTTCTTCTCCTATATTGCCGCCAGTGTATTGCTTGGTGTAGCAGCCACCTATACAGGAATGAAATTAACAAGATAAAAATACAAGTATGTTACATGTATTACACCCCTGGCATGGCGCCACTTATGGAGAAAAAGCTCCGGCTACTGTAAACGCAATGATAGAGATACCCCAGGGTTCCCGTTCTAAATATGAAGTGGATAAGACCACCGGGTTATTAAAACTGGACAGGGTCATTTACTCCTCCTTTCAGTACCCGATCAATTACGGTTTCATTCCTCAAACCCTGGGATTAGATAATGATCCCCTTGATATATTGGTTATCTGCTCACAATCGATCCAGTCTCTTTGCCTGGTAGAAGCGAATGTGATTGGTAATATGCAAATGATCGACAGCGGACAAGAAGATGATAAAATAATCGCCGTAGCTGCAAAAGATCCTTCTGTCAATCATATTACAAGAATGGAAGAGTTACCACAACATTTTCTGCTGGAACTGAGAAATTTTTTCGAACAGTATAAAGTATTAGAAAATAAAAAAGTAGAGATTGATACTTTCCAGGACCAGTTAATAGCATATAAAATCATCAAAGATTCTATCAACCTGTATAACGAAACATTTAAAAAATAAGCGGTGGATACCAACCAAAAACATACTATGGCTACACAATTAATAATAACAGCCCTGCTGATCGGGTTGTCGGCCGGCATACTTAGCGGGCTGGTAGGTGTGGGAGGAGGTATAATAATGGTACCAGCTCTTGTTTTCTTTATGCATTATACCCAACACCAGGCACAAGGAACATCACTGGCAGTGCTTACTTTACCCGTTGTTATACTCGCCTCCGTATATTATTATCATCAGTGTCAAAAACTGGGGACGCCAATCGATCTTAAAGTTGTTGGCTTGCTGGCTATCGGGTTTATTATCGGGGGCTTTTTTGGCGGTAAGATAGCTTTAACCATTAACCAGGATATGCTGAAAAAGATATTTGCGATCATTCTTTTTTATACAGCCTTCAAAATGCTGAACTGGGATGCAATGATCATAAAATGGGTAAAAGGAATTCTTTAAACTCTACCACAGCCGTCTTATTGCTTCCAGCTTATATGTTCGCTTGCCGGTTTCCGAATTAACGATACCCTTCTTATCAATCGAGTCAATTCTCACTTTACCTGATGCATGGATGATCTGCTGTTCGTTAAGCAAAATACCAGTGTGTATTATAGTTTCCTTGTCATTAAAGAAGGCCAGGTTGCCTGCCTGTGCCTCACTTAACTTTTTAACCACTTTTCCTTCCTGGGCCTGCTGCCAGGCATCACGGGGCAGATCAATTCCCATTAATTTAAATACTATCTGGACTAACCCGCTGCAGTCGATACCCAATGGAGTGCGGCCTCCCCACATATAAGGCACATGGAGCCATGCAAGTGCCAATTGTCTTACCTTTTCTGCATCTGGCTTCTGTGTAGCCAGATCAATTACATTTCCGTCAAAGCCATAGTCAAGTTTACCCAATTTCCCCTTACCGTCCCCAAACAATGGAAGTGATGAACCAGCAGGAACATGTACTCTTTTTTCACCAAAGGAAACGGCACTCATCATATCTGCTGTTATATAGTTACTTTTTTGCCCGGCACTTTTTTGATCAATTTCTTCCAGCATTGTATGGGTCATCCAGCCTTCATACCCATCATGAAGGCTGCGGATCTTCACCCACAGATCACCTTTTGTTTTAAGTATCTGTACGGCTTCTCCAAAGAGTAATTGGTTCACCATCTCTTTATTATGACGGGGTTTTCGTCTTACCGGTGCCGCAGGCACCGAAACAGCAGCATAGTCCATTGCTAAATCTTTTGCCGAAAATATGAAATGTATCAGCGTAAAATTTTGTTGAAATTGTCAAATCCTGCATCTTACATTAACAAATAGTTACTCCCCGCTTGTGAAGGCTGATAAATACCAGCATATAACCGACCAGGAACTGCTTGAACAGTTTTATGCCGACCATAATAATGAATGGCTGGGTATATTATTACAGCGTTATACTCTCCTGTTGCTGGGTGTTTCCATGAAGTATTTAAAAAATGAAGAGGAAGCAAAAGACAGCGTACAACAGATCTTTTTAAAAGTGATACAGGAATTGCAGAAATATAAAGTGGAATATTTCAAATCCTGGCTGTATATGGTAGCCAAGAACCATTGCCTGATGAAGCTGAGAGAGAAACAGGGTAAACTAACAGCAGAGATCAATGACAAACTTGCAGCTAAGCCGGAAGAAGAAACAGACCGGAACGCTATGCTGCAAAATGATCACACATTAGAACTCATGGAATTATCACTCAAAGAACTGAACCCGGAGCAACAGCAATGTGTAACTTTGTTTTACCTGCATAAGAAAAGCTACCAGGAAGTCAGTGATGAAACAGGATACAATATGCTGCAGGTGAAAAGCTATATACAGAACGGCAAACGAAACCTGAAACTATTGATCGAAAAAAAACTACAAGACAAAGCGAAGCGATAAAAAATGTCAGAAAACTATAAAGACATATTATCTAATCTTTCCAAAGATGTTGACCAGGAAACATTACTGTTATACCTGCAGGGAAAACTATCTGAAGAAAAGAAACATGAAGTAGAAAAACAGTTATTGCAAAGTGATTTTGAAGATGATGCAGTGGAAGGCCTGCAGGAATTCAAGGATAAAGAGCAACTGCAGTACATGGTGGAAATGCTGAACCGTGACCTGAAGAAAAGAACGGAAAAGAAAAAGAAACGACGGGAGAAAATGAGGATACCAGATCAACCGTGGATCTATATTTCAATACTTATCCTTTTATTGCTGATAGTACTATCATATGTTGTAGTAACAAGACTGTTAAAAAATTAATCAGTATTTGACCTTCCCTTCCCAGTTCTTCCATGCTATAAATACCTCTTTAGCTACCGGATGAGGATGATGTACAAAAGGGATCTTTCTGTCTTTCATTGTGGCATTGATCTCGCCATAAATAAAGTCATCATCAAATTCTATAGCAGCCGCTTCTTCCCGGGTATTGGCATAGATCACCCTTCGGGGCCTGGCCCAGTAGATAGCACCCAGGCACATGGGGCAAGGTTCACAACTGCTGTATATATCACAACCGGTCAATTGATAAGTGCCCAGTTTGCCACAGGCCTGGCGAATGGCCACCACCTCTGCATGGGCCGTAGGGTCATTGGAAGAGGTAACCTGGTTACATCCCTCACCTATTATTTCCCCATTCAATACGATCACACACCCAAATGGGCCACCTTTTCCGCCATTCATTCCCTGCTTCGATAATTCTATGGCCCTTTCCAGGAATTTACTATCAATTTCGCTGTACATAATTGGTTTTTAAGTGATAAAACTAAATTCCACTGGTTCTAGATCTGTGCAAAACTGTGGATTAATCCCGGATTTTCCACAGTTTATTCACCGAATCAGCCTGAATATGAAGTTAATATTAATTTTAGGTTAACTCCCTTTTTCCCTCAGGAAAGCTATCTATCTTACCTGAGACAATTAAATTATTTGCTATGAGATGGGAAACAGTTGCTTCCAGTTCCGATAATGAAGTTTATCATTTATACAAGAATGACAAAAAAATACTGACGCTTACTTTACACTCCTTCTCAAATTCTGCAAGAATAGAAAGCGAAACTGAAAAAAGGGTTTTCCTTATTCGAAAAGAAGGTTTTCTCAGAAATAAAACAGTGCTTCGTAATGAATATGGTATCAAGATCGGCGAACTCGGTCATGAGAACACAGAGCGCTTTATTGATCTGAATAATGAACGGTTCTTTTACACCATTCATAATAATCCATTGGCAGAACTGGTCATTTATAAAGAATCAAAGGAGCAGCCTTTTGTGGTTTGCGGGCTTAATACAGAAAATGGAAGTACTGATGTGCATTTCAAAAAGAATAAAGAGATTTCAACTACTTCGTATCCCAGTCTGTTAATGGCACTGTGCTGGTATATGTTCCTTCCTGTTACAAAAGAAAACGTTCCGGAGTTTGCTGCCTGAGTTACAGGTCCTGCCATATTTGTTTGGCAAACTGTTCCAATGAAGGGTCTCTTGCTGCCATGAGCAGCAGCACACAATCATTAGTAAGATGTGAGCGGACAGCAGAAAGAAAATCATTCCTGTTCTCAACAAAAAAAGCAGATTTACCAAGCGCTTTCAGATCATTGATCAGATCATTAGCTGAAATATCTTTTACTGCTGTGCCCCCGGCATAATATATTTCACTCATCCATATCTCATCATCCGGCCTTAATGTATGAGCTATCTCACCTACAAAATCTTCCCGTAAAAATTTTGTCGGCTTATATCCGTGTGGCTGAAACCAGGCAATTACTTTAGGGGCTACCGGCTGACATGCCGCAATAGCCGCAGCACATTTCACCGGGTTATGAGCATAATCATCAATCAGCCACACACCCTGCTTTTTACCTAATACCTGGTGGCGACGATAAATACCCTCGTACTTATGTAACGCTTCTGCACATATTTTCAGATCAACACCCACCTGGTTAGCTACCGCAGCAGCAGCCACGGCATTTTCCATATTATGCTTTCCAACGAGGTTCAGGCTAAAAGCTGTATTATTAATCTTAAATGATATTACTAATCCCTTTTGATGGAAGTCTGAAGCCAGATACCCAGCAGGCCATTGGCTATCTGTGGAAAAATCCTGTTGAATATGTTGCGATAATTTTCTTGATAGAAAATGTGCCTGATTAACTACGAATTTTTTACTGTTATTCCTAAATACAGTAAACAAGTTCATGAGTTCGTCAATCTCCTGGTGATCTTTATCTACATTCAGCAGTAGTCCGATCTCCGGTTTATATTGTACAATAGAACCATCGCTTTCATCTGCTTCTATTACGAGCCAATCACCTGAACCTACTTTGGCATTCCCTATCTTTCCCTCTTTTATAATGCTTATCAGCCCGGCGCCGCTTATAATACTTGGTTGCAAACCCGCTTCGTGCAAAATATCAAACAACATAGCACTGGTGGTACTCTTGCCACTGGTGCCACCAACAGCAATGGTTTTTTTACTGGCTGCGATCAAGGACAACAATTCGGACCTCCTGATGATAGGTATTTTCAACTGCTTTGCTTTCTGCACTTCCACCACTGTATCTTCAATAGCAGTTGACACTACAATTAAATCCGTTTCTGTTGTGATTCCTTCGCCATTTTGTATGAAACAAGGTATTCCTTCAGCTTCCAGTTTCTCCTGCACCTCATTATACACACCGGGTGCAAAGAACCGGTCACTGCCGGACACATTCTTGCCAATACCTTTTAAGTATTGAGCCAGGGCACTCATACCCGTACCTGCCACACCTATAAAAAAAGGGTTGCGGAATTCGTTGATGGAGGATATCATACTGCAAATAAAAGAAATAAATCATGGCAACAAGTACTGTAAATAGATCCAGGTAACTTGTTGTAAGAAAAAATTCGTAGTACCTTAAACTTTAATTTGGAACCCGGGTCTCAAAGCACCACCAAAAAGCCACTCATGTTTACCAACCGACCAAAGATGCTTGTCTTCACAGGCTTATCAGCCCTGTTTATTTTTATTGCCTGTAAAAAAGACAATACTGATGCTAATGAGCCGGCACCGGTTGATCCTGTTGCTGCGGTGCTAAACCTGCCCGCTACCCCTTTTAACTATGCGAATATTGTGCAACCTGTTTACCTGACCGGTCCGAATATCATTGGACAGATAAATACTCCATCTAATAATGCCATTACAGATAATGGAGCTACACTTGGCAGGGTGTTGTTTTATGATAAAAACCTTTCTATCAATAATACCATTTCCTGTGCTTCATGCCATAAACAGGCCAACGGATTCTCTGATCCGGTAACCAAAAGTGCCGGCTTCAACGGAGGGCTCACCGGCAGAAATTCCATGTCGCTGATCAATGCTAAATATTATCCAAACGGAACATTCTTCTGGGACCAGCGGGCAGCTACATTGGAAGAACAGGTATTGATACCGGTTCAGGATATGGTGGAAATGGGCATGACATTATCGCAGCTGGAAACCAAACTACGTAACCTGGCATATTATCCACCGTTATTTACAAAAGCATTTGGCGACAACACCATCAGCAGCACCCGTATTGCTGCCGCACTTTCACAGTTTGTTCGTTCCATTGTTTCTTTTCAATCAAAATACGATGCAGGCCGCTCAACCTTTCCTGCTGCCCCGGCACCTCCGCCTAATGCAATATTTCCCAACTTTACAGCCCAGGAAAATCGTGGCAAGGAATTATTCTTGTTGCCACAAAATGCCTGTGCTGCCTGTCATGGCTCCGAAACTTTTACAGCCCCACAGGAAAAAAATAATGGTCTGGATATGGTGACTATTGACCGGGGGTTTGGTGCAGTAGCCAATAATACAGCACTGGACGCTACATTTAAAGTGACCACCTTAAGAAATGTAGAACTCACCGCACCCTATATGCATGATGGACGTTTTGCTACACTGGAACAAGTGGTAGAACATTATAATTCTGGTGTGAGAAACCACCCTAATCTATCACCACAATTAAGATTGCCTAATGGTCAGCCAAGACTATTGAACCTTACCGCACAAGACAAAGCAGCCCTGGTGGCTTTCCTGAAAACACTGACTGATACAAATGTGGCGACAGATGTGAAGTATTCCGATCCTTTTAAATAACTACAACTTTCCCTGCGAAGCCCTGATCATTTCCGAATAGCCCCATTTTCTGGCTAATGCATTTATGGCCATAGCAATCCTTTTGGTTTTAGTAGGCTCTGTTTTGGCACTATCAATCCATTTGCTAAAGTAACGCTGATGTGATCCGGGAAGGGTTTGGAAAAAAATCTTTGCTGCAGGATCATCATCAAGGCAATCCATAAAATCCTTATTAAAAACAAAATCACTTTTATCTACTGTCAATTGCACTTTGAGCATGGCCCCGTGCCTTTTGCCCAGCGATTTTCGCATGGCAGCATTTAATGGCATTATGAATATACCTCCGCCTATAGGCAACACCGAAACCCGTTTTATCACAAGATTGTCCAGTTTACCCTTTACCTTGAATTCTTTTTTATTTCCCGGTTTCAACTCCTGTATAATACCGGCAGGTAATTCGAAATAGGTCCAGCCAGTCTTCTCTCCTTTTGTTTCATACTTATGAATCGTAGCAGTAAATTGAACCATAGATGAAAATTAATAACTAAATTCCGCTGGGTATATAGTACTAAAATAATTCATTCTTCAAAAATCAGTTATATGAAAACAAATGCCCTCCCATTCTTTGAAAGATTTGCATCAAAGGTGACCAAAGCAACAGGTAAACCCCTGGCCTTTATTTTAGCCTGTATCGTTATTTTCGGATGGATCATTACCGGGCCGGTTTTTCATTTTTCCGACACCTGGCAACTGGTGATCAATACCGGTACCACTATTATTACTTTCCTGATGGTCTTTGTAATTCAGCATGCACAAAATAAAGACAGTGTAGCTCTGCAATTAAAATTGAACGAACTGATTGCAGCCACTTCAACTGCCAGTAACCGGTTGGTGGACGTGGAAGATCTTTCGGCGGAAGAACTGGAAACATTGAAAAAATTTTACATAACACTATCTGCTCTTGCAAAAGAGGAAAAAGATATTCATACTACTCACTCCATAGATGAAGCGGCATCAAAGCATCAGAGCAAAAGCATGGACCAGAAATGATATATGAACTGGCGGATACTAGGTGTTTCGTTTTCAACTTCCGCTATAATTTCGGTATACGTAAGAAAGAAGATAATAATGGCCTATTTAATGTTGAATCACCGGAAAGAACTAATTAATAATTGCTTCACAAAATAAATACTGCAGTCTGGCCATTTAAGCTTATCTTTACACCGTTAATTTGAGTGAGACGACAGTTTGTAAGTGAACGATTTTTTCTGCTACGCCCTAATCCTGAGTTTATCGAAGGATCTGCTAATAGTTAGTCTTCTTTACCCTTGCGTTATTCTCAAGTATTTTTAAAAGTTAATTTTTTTTCATGAACATTTATGTTTCAAATTTAAGCTTCGCCGTTGTGGATGAAGACTTAAGAAGTTATTTTGCTGAGTACGGAGAAGTTACTTCTGCAAAAGTTATTATGGACAAGTACACAAACCGCAGCAAAGGCTTTGGTTTTGTGGAAATGAGTGATGATGCTGCTGCCCAGAAAGCAATTGCTGAACTGGACGGTGCTACTGTTGATGGTCGTTCTATCAAAGTAAGTGTGGCTAAGCCAAGGGAAGAAAGACCTGCCAGGTCTTCTAAACCTGCATACTCCAACAATCGTTGGTAATAACAACACAAAATTGTAAAGCCTTCCGGATTTTCCGGAAGGCTTTTTTATTTACAGGCAGTTACACAAAAAGTCCCGTTTTGCAGTAGTGCAAAACGGGACTTTAATAACTATTATTAATAAGTATTATGCTCTTTGTTTTTGCTTAACAGCCGCTTTTTTCACTGGTGTTTTGCTTTTGCTCTTTTTAAGGGCTGAATCAATAGCTGCACTCAGGTTCGCAAAAGTTGGCTTACCGGCAAAGGGCACATCATTAATAAAAAAAGCAGGCAATTCTTTTACTCCCCTGTTAATACCTTCTTTCAGGTCATCCTGCACCTGCCAGCCATAAACTCCATTCACCAGGTCATCCAGAAATTTTTTATTCTTTATACCAGCTTCTTTGCTATGCAGCTTTAAACTGGTGGTACCAAGATTTCTCCTGTTGCTGAATAAAACATTATGCATCTCCCAGAATTTGCCTTCCTGGGCAGCTGCTACAGCCGATTCACTGGCCTTCAAACTACGCTGGTGAATAAGTGTAAGCGGGAAATGACGAAACTGAAATCTTATCTTTCCCTCATACTCTTCAAGTAACTGCTTAACGATCTCATTTACTTTAGCACACTCTTCACTTTCATATTCTCCAAACTCCATTAAAGTTACCGGGGCATCTTTTTTACCTACAAAAATTTCCCGTGGCTCAATAATTATTACATCATCCTTTTTAAATGCCATTATTATCTCCTTTTTCTTAATCAGGTTTTATTAACCTGAACTATATTAACAAATTTCCGGCCATTTGGTTGAAAGAAAGGCACTTACGCCAATCAGTCATTATGCTGAATCGGTTGAAGATAATATTTTTTTGTACCCGGCCAAATCCACCTAACATTAATTTGCTAACAGTCGTATAGAGTACTGATAAACAATTAATTACAACAATAAATATACTTATCAAATTAATCATTGCTGGAAATTGGCGAGTGCAATTTTGTCAAATTTGGTGTACCAGCTTAAAGCCATATCCTAAAAAGTCCTTGGGTATCTTTTAAAAACTGAAAACTAAGCCGCTGATTATAAAGTGATTAAGCCATAGCATATTATCTTGGCTATGCGCAAATTAACAGGAACTTGGTTTGCAGGCTTAGGAATGCCCCTGTATTTTTACATCATCAAAGCAATATCATATTGCTCACAGATAAAGAATCCGGATATACTAACTTCTACTTGCCCTATCGTTTGCCCCTGACTTATTGCTTGCTAAACAGATTGCGACACCATCAAGTTTGTTTTTAACAACGTTTATTAACCTAAAAATTATAATTATGAAAAAGATCTTCATGAACAACCGGCTTATCGCTATTGCATTTATGACTGTATTTTCAACAGCTGTGGCACCTGCAATGGCAAATGAAAAAAATCCAGTTTTACCAATTGAGATCAAGTACGTAGGGAAAGTGCAGAACAACCCCGTGTTCCAGCTTTTTGTGGCTGGTAATGGCACACAGGATGATTTTACCATCAATATTAAAGATGAATTTGGTAATTCACTGCACATGGAAAACATCAAAGCTGAAAGTTTCACAAAAAGATTCATGCTGGCTATAGAGGAATTGGGCGATTACAGTATCCAGTTCCAGGTTACCAGCAGGAAAACTAAAAAATCAGTTGTGTATGCTATCAATAGCAGCACCCGTAATGTTGAAGAAGTAAAAGTGAATCAGTTATAATCACAACTTCCATTTACAACACTAAAAGATGCGGTTCAGCTGAACCGCATCTTTTTTTAATATACATTCTCATTGATACTCAATCATCGTATTTTTTCTCTTCAACTGACGAATTTTCAGTTTTAACAAAATTCTTTACTGACTCTCACCTGTTTATCTCTGTCAGTGGATAACTACAGCCTGAAATGCCCGATACTGCTGTATTTCAGGGTTACCTTTGCGCAGCTTTCGAATTAATACAGCAACAGGTTCTGTATACATGAAAAACAGGTAATACCTAAATACAGAACATTATCACATGCGGATTCAATGATACAATTGAATTCATTTCCGAAAATCCAATACCTGCACATTTGCTCACTAAAACATGTATCATGTTAAAAACGAAATTACATAAGGCAGGATTCATTATTACCAGCTTCATGCTGATGGCAGCTGCTTCCGGCAATAAATACATTGCTGTTTCAGGTGATACAGCAATAATATGCAAACCTGCCATACAGGATTCTGTATTTTCAGGTAAACATATTTTTGATGAAAATGGCCTTTGTATCTGCCTTGATGAACTGGATGAAAAAGATTTGACCAGTGCCCCCAGGATACAATTGAATGAAAAGGCCTCTGATTTTGTAACAAGCCACCTGAAAGAAAATGGCTTTTATTATGATAAAATAAAAAACAAAAGTGCAACATCATTTGAGCTGATAGAAAATATTTTCAGGCAATACGATATACCCGTTGAATTAAAATACCTGGCTGTTGTAGAATCAAAACTGGATAACCGGATTGTATCTTCAGCAGGAGCTGCCGGACTATGGCAATTGATGCCGGTAGCAGCTAAGAGTTTTGGACTGAAAGTATCCGGTAAAAATGATGAACGAAAAAATAATTATAAAAGCACGGTGGCTGCTGCTAAATGTCTTATTTACCTGCATGGCATGTTTGATGACTGGTTATTAACGCTGGCTGCCTACAATAGTGGCCCGGCCAGAGTACTTTCTGCAATTAAAAAATCGGGGAGCCGTGATTTCTGGGTATTACAACAATACCTTCCTGCCGAAACGAGGAAGCATGTTAAGAAATTCATCAGTGTTCATTACCATTTTGAGGGACATGGTAGTCTTGTTACGATGACAAAAGCTGAAACAAAAGCTCATATCAATGCTGTATCAGCGTACCTGGCAAAATATAAAGAGCCTTTAAAAGCAGACTCTTCCGGGACAGTTCCGGAGACAGTAAATGCGTCCCGGTAAGATAAGTAGCTATAATTATTCCTTTACAATGCTTACTATACCCTTTTCGAGATCGTAATAGCAGGCTCTTATCTGCAGCTGTTTACTGTCAAGCTTCTCTTTAATAATAGCAGACTGCTCTTTAAGCTGATGTATACCGTGTAATATATTTGCCCTGATACAATCATCAAGGCGATTTTTATCATTTAGTGAAACATTACTGATCTCTTTTTCGTTTTTCAGGCTATCAATAATGTCTTTAATATGTCCATGTACTTCCCCTCCTCCCACGAAGGCTTTTACAGCCCCGCATTGCTGGTGACCAAGCACAACAATCAGATCCACACCGAGGTGTTCAACCGCATATTCAACACTGCCTATTTCCAGTCCGCCAATCAGGTTTCCAGCAGTGCGAATAACAAAAAGATCGCCAAGTCCCTGGTCAAAGATCAATTCTGGAGACACCCTTGAATCAGAACAGGCAATCACTACTGCAAAGGGATACTGTGCCCTTGATATCTCTATCACCCGTTGCCTGCTTTCATCCGGATGTATTGGTTGCCAATGAGCAAACCTGCTATTTCCATCCATCAGCTTTTGCAAAGACGCTGGCGAAGGAGCAACAGGGCTAA
>Ga0209573_1002004_pt1 | contig 27948 bp, 17 predicted proteins | sample TNRBio252014_DNA_FD_185870 | JGI IMG/M metagenome (GOLD analysis project Ga0209573, IMG submission 185870) | Wastewater treatment Type I Accumulibacter community from EBPR Bioreactor in Madison, WI, USA - TNR Reactor_6/25/2014_ DNA (SPAdes)... | ecosystem: Engineered > Bioreactor > EBPR >... | reverse complement strand
GTGGCGTAGCCAAACGTGACGCTCAGGTAGTCCGTGTAGAGGTCGAGGCGGTTCTGGTTCATCATATTAATATAGTCGGGCAGTATCTTAATATAGTCGGGCAGATAGGCCACTGCGTAACATCAGTGAATAATAATGGTCAGCTTTAGAAAACGGAATGCCCATACCTTTCCATAATGAAATTAGTTGTGGACTCATAATATGAACGTGTTTGTCGTGTAGTATTTTATTCGGCTCTTGTGTAGTCGTGATGTTACTACCTCTGTTTGCACACGAGGAAAATAAGATGCAAGCAATAATAAGTAATTTATTCATATCTGAGAGTATTTTTTAAATGCCCTATAACGTTTTGCGTGTAGGCGATGTTGCCTTGTGTTGCGCCTGCGGCAAGGCAATATTGCTTACACGCTGTTAGCAGTAGTTTTTATTATTTCTTTTATCTCATCAATTGTAAATGCTGGTCTTTTTGAGTGTATCATAGAATGACAATTCGGACAAACAGGAATCAGATCATTTTTTGGATCGATTTCATATTCTTTACCAATTCCCGCAATTGCGTTAATGTGATGGACATGAATAAAACCTTTTCCGATTTCACCAAATGTTTTTTCAAAATTGAACTCGCATATTTGACAAGAATATCCGTGATGTTTTAAACAAGTTTTCCTTGCTTGCGGATTCCTTTCATAACGTGTCTGAGTAACTTCTTTTGATTTCCCTTCCATGAATGACTCTGTCTCGTCTGAAACAACATCATTTGAAATAAAAGCATTGCCGATATATTTGTTCTCCCGTATAAAATCAAACCAATTTGATTCTAACGAAGAAAGAAGTTCTGGCTTGATTGAGATTCCACTTTGTTGTGGAAACCATTGTTGAATTTTATTCGGGTCTACTTTGTCTATATCGTCTTTAGCGAAAAGAACATTTTTTCCGGGATTTATTAAAATATCAAATTCAATGTCAATATAATTTGCCGTTTTCCCTTCAGTGCCGTCCCAATGAGGTGATACATAGTAAGAGGATTTGGCATAGCCACTTCCCATAATTCCTCTCGGCTCTTCCCCAAGTCGTACAAGAAAAATTCTGTCTCCTTTTTTAATATTTTTTGAGTTACCACAACTCCAACGTCTCACTATATATCCAACATTTTCCAGATGGTCTATGCATTCTTGTAAATCAATCCAGTTCCATTTCTGTGGATTCCATGTGAAAAGAAAAGTGTTTATGCTTTTGTCTGCGGAAGCTGAATTTAAGTATGTTTTTATTTGAGTTAAAAGTTGATCTAAAGCGTTATCATTTTCTTTATTCGACCATGAAGGAGTGTCACGATTAGAGTCGATCGTGTTGGGTTTAATAAATTCAGTAAGTTTGTATAGGGGTGACGTTGTACCGGTCACAAGACCAATTTCGCATTCAGGTTCGTCTGACAGTGGTTTTATGTAAAATTTATTTGCATTTACTTTAATTCCATTTTCCCCAAACTTATTTATAAGGTTAGGGTGAATAAATACCAATTCGAATTCTTTTCTTTTCTGAAGATGTGGTTTTTGTTCTTTCTCAAATTGAAATCCCGCATACTCCATCTTTAATTTCAAAGAGTCATATATAGCTTTTCTGTCGGTCATTTATTTTCAATTTATCGTCTTTATAAAATTACTGCTAACGTTTTGGGGCTTTGCGTTCGGGCGGGTTTCGGAGCACAAAGTTTCAATTATTACTAAAGTTTAATTAAAAAACTGCTGTTGAATTTTGCACTTCAGCCCGCCTGACGCAAAACCCTTGTTACCAGCAGTGTTTTTCTTGTCAGTCGTTTAGCCATCAATTACTCTCTTTTTCTTTATTTCTTGTTGCCACATTTAGTTCGATATAACTAAGTCCGCAAATAATTACTATTTCAATCAAAAAATATGTTGTCCCAATTATTGTCAGTAAAGGATAGTATTTAATTAGTAGTCCGATTGTCAGTACACAATAAAGCAAGTTTGCAATGCCAATAAGCCTAATGAAAGGTGTCCAACGTCTTTTTAAAAATAAAAAACAAGCGGTCGAATAAATACAAAAACAAAATGCTATTACCGAAAGGTAAGTCAATACTGTTTTAGGCATTCCAAAATAATCGTCAAACTGTCGCATTATTACAAACAGGAAAAATACGGTCAAAATTGCTCCTGAACTGTCAATAAGAAAAAGCTTCTTTTGTTTTTCTGCTAAATGATTTATTAGTTTGTTTATTATTTTATTCACTCAAAATATTGTTATTGTTGTCAGTTACATAGGTCGTCGTACAGTTGTCTAACATTGCTGGTAAAACTTAGTTATATCCGCAAGTTCCGCCCTTTTTGTCGTACTTTTGCGAAAAAGAAGGCCGAGGAGCCTTGGATTTTCCGTATCGTTCGTTGGGGCACGTGGGTGTAGCGCAACGTCGTTTTGATGTCGCAATGTCCTAATCGTTTTTGGATCAGCCGTGGGTCTGGAAACTTCCGGCTTCCACCAAATATTTATCCTCCATTTACCGTCTATTCATGAAACCTTTTCACGCCCTAAATTATAACGGGCGTTATGTCAACCTTGTGCCTCGGCTCCCCTTGAGCAGCAGTTGAATGAGGATTTATGTCCGCTTTGTCGAACGATACGGGGGCAGTCCGGTGCGGAAGGGTGGTTTCATGAATGCAATACTTTCGGCGAAACGGCCTGTGAATGGGCGCATAGGTGCTACCAACATCACCTCATCAGGAACAGGAACGTTTAGCGTTATTCGCACCTCTCCATTTTCTACAATTTGTTCCTTTTGTATCGCCTGTGCTACCATGAGGCGCTGAAGGACTAAGTAGATTTACCAAGTGCAATATATGGTTTTTAAACGTAGAGGAACAACTTATTTAGAGGGCAAATTTTCATGAGGCTGTTCAGAATTGCATTAAATGGGGCGAGACGGCATTGAGCCAGCCTTTAACTTAAAAGGATTATAAGACTTTCACGAACGTTATGGGTTGATCAAGTCGAATTATTGTTTTGTTTAGGCATTTGTATTTTAACTATTTGCACAAATAGCCAATTATTATTGAGGCCGTCTCTATCTTATAGTATAATTGTGTTGTTCTAGAATGGATGGGCGGCTGTTAGAAAAATTCGCCTAATAGTGCAACCCGCTATTATAGATGCCACCCTCGGGGCTTTGCCGTGCATTTGGAACCGGATTTCTACTAAGATGTCGTCCCTACGGGGCTTTGCCATTCATTCAAAAGTAGAACAAACCTTTGAAAAACCAGCATTTGGCCGTACAAAAGAAGGCGGCCGGCAGGCTTGATTTAATTAACCCAAAACACATGGTAAATGATTACAAGTTAAAGGCTGGCTCAATAAATAATCAACAACCAACACTTAATTGGTGTTATCATATAGGTACATTGTTTAAGTGTAATTTGAAATTTTTCACCCATGTGCAAACAAAAAAGGCTCCTCGTGGAGCCTTTCACCTTTCGATTGGATGCTAACGGATTAGAAGCCGTCCATTCCGCCCATACCCGGATTTGGCATTGGGGGTGCAGCGGGTTCTGGTTTTTCAACCACTACTGCTTCCGTTGTGAGCAAGAGTGAAGCTACAGATGCGGCGTTTTGGAGGGCGGTACGTGTAACCTTCGTCGGGTCAATAACGCCCTCTGCATAGAGGTTGGTATATTTATCGGTACGGGCATTAAAGCCATAGTCGCCTGTTCCGTTTTTAACCTCGTTCACAATCACGGAGCCTTCGAGACCTGCGTTTGCTACAATCTGACGAAGCGGCTCTTCGAGTGCACGACGAATGATGTTTACACCGATTTTTTCATCTTCGTTAAGTGTTTTAACATCATCCAGCATAGGTATAGTGCGAATAATGGCTACGCCACCACCGGGGACAATACCTTCTTCGACAGCGGCGCGTGTGGCATGGAGGGCGTCCTCAACACGTGCTTTTTTCTCCTTCATTTCCACCTCGGTAGCGGCACCGATTTTCAAAACGGCCACTCCACCTGCCAATTTGGCCAAGCGTTCTTGCAATTTCTCGCGGTCGTAATCGCTGGTGGTGGTTTCGATTTGGGCTTTGATTTGGTTAACGCGGGCTTTAATGTCTTCTGGGTTACCGGCACCGTCCACAATGGTGGTATTATCTTTGTCAATCCGAACGGTTTTTGCGCGCCCCAAGTAGTCCATGGTCGCATTTTCGAGGCGGTATCCACGTTCTTCAGAGATGACCGTCCCGCCGGTCAAGATAGCGATGTCTTCCAACATGGCTTTGCGGCGGTCGCCAAAGCCCGGTGCTTTAACAGCAGCCACTTTGATGGTTCCACGCAGTTTGTTTACTACGAGGGTTGCAAGGGCTTCGCCTTCAATGTCTTCGGCGATGAGGAGCAATTGGCGGCCACTTTGTGCGACTGGCTCCAGAACGGGGAGCAAGTCTTTCATGGAACTGATTTTCTTGTCGTGGATCAGAATGACCGGGTTTTCCAACTCGGCTTCCATTTTATCGGCATTGGTCACGAAGTAGGGGGAGAGGTATCCACGATCAAACTGCATCCCTTCTACGACGTCGAGTTGGGTTTCGGTTCCGCGTGCTTCTTCAACGGTGATTACGCCGTCTTTTCCAACGCGCTCCATGGCTTCGGCGATCAAGTTACCGATGGCATCATCGTTGTTTGCGGAGATGGTCGCAACTTGTGCGATCTCGTTTTTGTCTTGGATTTCGCGGCTGATGTTCTTGAGTTCAGCAACTACGGCTTCTACAGCTTTGTCAATTCCGCGCTTGAGGTCCATCGGGTTTGCACCTGCGGTCACGTTTTTCAGACCGGCGGTTACGATGGCTTGTGCCAAAACGGTTGCGGTGGTGGTTCCGTCGCCAGCAACATCACTGGTTTTAGAAGCCACTTCTTTGACCATTTGAGCGCCAACGTTTTCGATTTTATCTTCGAGTTCCACTTCTTTGGCTACCGAAACACCGTCTTTAGTTACGGTGGGTGCACCAAATTTTTTCTCGATGATCACGTTACGGCCTTTTGGTCCAAGGGTCACTTTTACGGCATTTGCCAAAGCATCCACACCACGCTTGAGGGCGTCGCGGGCTTCCACGTCAAATTTGATAATTTTGGATGGCATGATTAAGATATTTTTTGGTTAATTAATGTCGGTTTAAATTGGGTTTTGCAAATGCTTAGCCTGCAACAACACCCAAAATGTCTGATTCGCGCATGATGAGCAGGTCTTCATCGTCCACACGGATTTCTGTTCCGGCGTATTTGCCATAAAGAACGACATCGCCTTCTTGTACACCCATTTCAATGTGGTTGCCATTTTCAACACGACCCGGGCCGGCTGCAACCACGGTTCCACGTTGGGGTTTTTCTTTTGCGGTGTCGGGGATGAAAAGGCCACTTGCGGTTTTGGTTTCCGCTTCCATCGGACGGACCACTACGCGGTCGCTCAACGGTTTGATGCTTGCCATAATGTTAACGCTTTGAAGTTAATAAGTTAATTAAAATGAAAATCAAAAAAGTTGTTAGCACTCGATGAGTGAGAGTGCTAATACAAATTTACAACTGAAATGGTTCCCTTTGCCATTTAAGTTTTTTTGAAGTCTAATGGAATGAATGGTGAACTTATGTGCTGAAAAGGCTTTTATTCGATGGTGTAGCGCACTTGAACAAAAACATTGCGGGTAGCCAAAGGGAAAAAAGTGCGGGATTCGTTGCCATGCAGTAGAATTTTATCGTTCAACAAATTGTTGAGGTCTATGGATAAATGTAGGTTTTTGGTGCGACCTTGGCTTGGTTGGAATTGAATTGTGGCATTGAATACGGTAAATGCATCGTTAGTAGCATTTGACTCGGAAGCACTGCAACCACCATTGTCAACACAAAAAGCACCTGTGTGTTGTGCGGAGAGGGCCACAAAAATGGCCTTGTGGCGGAACGTAAGCCTTAGATTTGCCGTCACGTCTGGGAAGAGCGCGATTGGGTTCCCGTCGCGCGGTAATGGCGTTCCAGATTGATCATACTCGGTAAATTGGACAAAAGTATGCTTGCCCCACGAGATATTTCCTGATGTTTCAAGTCCTTTAATCAGACCAATAGCTCCTTCGGCCTCCATACCAATATGTTGGGTTTTTGCGGCATTTCCATAGCGGGGTACGCCAAATTGATCGAGGCCACCACTGGGCACAATTTCGTTTCGGAATCCCATAAAATATCCATTGATGCTTATACGGCTGATGTCGTTCCGAAAGGCAAACCCCAGTTCCGTGTTGATGTGTTGTTCAGGTTTTACCAGAGGGCGGGAGAAGTTTATTTGTCCATGATTGACCTCAAACTTTGGCGAACTGCCTGCTCCCGCTTCTTCGGCATCATAAAGCTCCTTTAGCCGTGGTTCACGGTTTGCAAGGGCAAGACTGCCATATAACGAAGCCGATTTGTTCAGGTTTAAGGTAAGGCCAAGTCTTGGATTTATAAATAGATAAGGAACTGTAAATTGGTTGTTGAAGTAGGCTTCGTCAAAGAAACGATAGGCCAATCTGACGGCCTGTACATCGCCTTGGAGTTGTGTTCTACGCCCTATTTTTTGCAAGTGAGAGGCGTAAAAAGCGGTTTGTATTTTCCCGCCTCGATATTGATAAATTCGGGCATCTGCATTGCCAATAAGGTTTTCGGGAACGTCGGCACTGGCACGTTGGATTCGTCCCCAATGCTCGGAGCGATGCCAACGCACCTCGCCACCGATGGTGGTTTGGGCTTGGTTGCTTTTATACGACCAAGCGGGCAACCAGCCAATATCGGTATTATTCACTCGTGCGCGTTGGGTGATGAAGGTTTTGGGAGAAACGGTATAGAAGTCTTTGTTCCGATCCGCCTCGCTGAGGTTGTTCCAATGTTCGGGCAAGCGGAAAAAATTTGGGGTTCGCCAAGTGGCATCAAAATCAAAATAACCACGTCCGATGAAGGCATACCATTTTTGGCTTAGCGTTTGGTTTTTTGTGATGGATTTGTCATACAAAACTTCCAAATGTGGCTGGTGAAACCATTCTTGCTCATCAAAATTAGCCGAATAATTTGCACGGCGTTTTACCGGATCTTTGTTATCCGCTTTTTCGATGCCATAATAGGCCAGACCGTCTTTTTGTGGTCCGCCCCATGCTTGTATGGTAAGAGAAGCGTCTTTTTTGATGTGTTTGATTCCGGCAAAATATCGCCAAAAGTCGGTCCAACTGCCTTCACGGTAACCGTCTGATCGTACACGGGAAAGCCGTAAGAAAGACTTGGTTCCTTTTTTTCCAACCTCCGAATTTACCGCAAGGCTAAAGCGTTGAGTATTAAAATCGCCATATCCCAATGTGAATTGGGCGTTTCGTTGCGCTTTGTAGGGGTCAGCCACAATATTTATGGCGCCACCAATACCTGTAGAACCGTAAAAAGCCGATCCCGCGCCGCGCTGTACCTGAATGTCGGTAATGGCCCCTTGTTGGTCAAAGAAATTGATCCAATACACATTATGGTCTTCGGCGTCATTTTGAGGAATACCATTCACTGAAACGGCAATACGACGTTGATCAAAACCACGCATACGCAAGTACGCATAGCCGATATTATTGCCATTTTCAGAATAATAGGTGATAGATGGCAGTTCTGCAAGGAGTGCTGGCAAGTCGCGGGTTTGAGGACGGGTTTGGAGATCATTTGCCGAGAGATTGCTAAATGTGATGGGGTTCACATGTAGCTCGGCACGTTGTGCGGTGATGGTGACGGCATCAGGCTGGAGGCGCTGTGGCATCAAGAAAATTTCGAATCTGTTTTGTGTGGTTAATCTTTGGCTGAAATCCGCATAACCTATAAAAGAAACGAATAAAATACACGAACATTCTGGGGAACTGGATAAGGTAAACCGACCGTTTGAGTCAGAGGTGGCTCCTTTGACCAAGCGATTTCCATCTATCGTTCGAATTTGTATGGTTGCACCCGGTAGTGGGGATTGGTTTTGGGCATCCATCACTTTTCCGGAAATAGATTGCGCTTGCACGGTTTGGCAAAACAACAGAAAAAGCAATACCGTAGGTCTCATGGTCTTCGTTGGTGAGGAAACAAAAAAGGCAACCAACAAATGAGGATGCCTTGCTCGAAACGAAACCATGTTCGCACGATTTTCCTACGCCGGCATGATCCGGTTCAGGTGCAAAGGGTATGATCTCAGCCCAAAACGGGCACCCCCAATCGTTGTTTGTTGTCTCAAAACCCTTAGACGTGTGCTCTGGTTTCCAATAAGAGGCGGCTTCATTAAAATTTGTTTTTGTAAACGGTGTAATAAACGCCACCAAATGCAATCCATCCCAAAAGAAACCCCCAAAAAACATTGCCCCAAATGGGTAAATGCGTGCTAAAATAAAGGATTAAAAGCCCCGGCATTGCCGCGATAATCATGGGGAAAAAGTCAGAAAAAATAATATATTTTGGAGTGTTGGATATGCTAAAAAGGATAAGGAGTTGTGCAATTCTCGAAACAATTCCAGCGATACTTAATGCTACAATCGTCCAAAATGGATTACCCAAAAGACCAAAAATCCATAAAACCAACAACTGGAAAAGGAAGGAAATAAGACTAAAAATGAGGTCTATCCGCTGTTTTTGGAGCAAATCATAAATGGGAGAAAGTACAGAAGAAATGGTGATAAAAAACAACCAAGGGGCAATCCATTGTGCATAGGCTCCACTTGTTGCCCAACTCGGATTTTGCAAAATAAAGGCATATAATTCGGGACCAGCCACCATGACGGACAACACAGGAAAAGCCATCATCCAGATCATGCGCCGATATGTCAAGGCTGCAACTTGGCTTAAGCCCTTTTGGTGGAGTGCTTCGGCGGCCTGTGATAAAAACACACTACTAATGGCGCTCCCCATTAATCCGGCTGGAATCACCAAATAGCGATACCCACGATCATAAACACCCACCACCGATTCGCCGAAAAAGTATCCCAAGCCCAAAATAATCATTTGCGTTGGAAGGGTATTGAGCAGGGCTGCGGGCATGGCATAGGCCGCAAAGCGGTAATATCGTTTTATGGCGTGAACCAAATACTTTGGATGGAAGGCACGTTTTAGCAGCGATCGGTTGGGGAAATATGCTGTTATAAACAAATTAACCAACGAAAAAGCCCGTCCTAAAATAGCGCCACCAATAAGCCCATAGGAACCCAAACGGAGTATGCCGGCACCTAATTGCCCAAAGGAAGTTCCGATATTCCAGACGATGCGCGAGAGCGATATTTGCCGAAATGCGCGTATTCGAGTTAAATACAATTCAATTACACGCACTGCATTCGATAAAAAAGTAGCGAAGGGAACCACCCACAACCAGTTTTTAAGAGTTGGCTTTTGGAACGTTTGGGCAAAGAATTCCGCTGAAAAGGCAATTAAAACTTGGAGCAAAGCACAGAAGACCAAACTCGTCAAAAGCGATAATACAAGGACGTTGGTTGCGCCTTGAAAACTCCGAGGGAGTGCCATGGCATCTTCTATCCGAAAACTTGCAATGACGGAGAAAACCATCACCAAAGCCTGAAACGTGGCCAGAACGCCAAACTCGGCTTCCGTATAAAAATGAATCATCAGGAGCTGCGCCAAAAAACCTATGGCCATTCCGAGGGTGGAGCCAGAAAGCAAGGTGGCCACCGATTTGCCAAAAGGGAGGGTTTCTTGCGCGTGTTTCACAGTTTTGGCCATTTATACAAAGCCCATTCTTGGTTTTGATGGGCAATGGGGAGCCGGTATGTACGTTTTTCGAGACGTTTGTTCCGCAAAATATAGTCTGGTTTTTGAGGTAGTATTTTGGCCCATCGCCATTCTGGTTGCAAATTTTCGGGTTGGCCTTGATCGTGGTAAGCCGCGTCTAAAGTTGCTGGTGCTTGCCGCGCCGGTAGCGGCTGTTCAACCGATGGTGCGATTTGCTGGAGTTGGTAACGCCAAAATACCATTTCTGGATCGCGAAATGGAAACGATAGCCAATTTACAACAATACTTCGTTTTGCATTGCTTCGGAAGGTGGTATTAGTAGGTGGAATGGCAAAAAGTGCGTTTTGGGGAGTGTTTTTGTTAATCCATTGTTCCATCTCAGCGAGTGGGGAGGCGGCATAATGGAATGGGCCAGCTTTTTCAAATAGACGGTCATTCTTTTGCCAAACCCCAAATACAACCCCTAATGAAAGCAAAACCAAGATGGATTGCAACCAAAGGGGCTTGTGAAAGGCGTACACATTTATTTTATCTATAATATACGATAGACGATTTTCTAAAAACCTTATTGTTGCACCGGAAATAAGCACGACGGCAAAGAGTTTAAGCCAAACTGCCAGTTTATAGAACTGAAACTTGGCCACAGTCAGACTCTGAAAGACTTCTACACCTAAAAAAGCGAAGCCCATAAGAACGCCACTAACGAATGTGAACCGTTTTAGAAAGGTTTGGTGTCGCAAAACACCACCTTTATGGAGGTAATAAAAGGCCGTGGCACCCAGTATTATAAGGGCAAGCCAGCCCAAAGTCCGGGTGAGGTTATAACCAAACAAATGATGGAGCGGCAAACGAAAGAAAACCAAAATCTCGAAAGGTGATCCGGTTTCAAACAAATCTGCCAAAGCAATGGCGGGTTTTGACGTGAGTTGTTGGAAAGCGATTGGCCCAACGATGGGAAGGGAGGAAAGGGCATAAATTCCTAAAAACTGAAGGCCAGATTGTCGTGAAAGGGCTTGTTCCCGAACTTGCAAAACTGTCAAAACTACCAGAACGATGCCCGTTGTCATGCCTGTAATAAGGTGGAAACACGTGCCAATACCCAATAATAAAGCTGCATTTTGCATTTTTTTGTTCCAAAAGGCCAAGATTGCCGGAAGGATAAATGCCCATGAGACCAATTCTGGAACCAAAAGGTTATACACCACATCATTTGCGCCAAGCGTTGTTTTATGAAACCCTACAATTACGAAGAAAGTAGCCATAAGTGCTGCAAGTGGTTCTCGGATAATACCTAACGCAATGCGATAAACCGCTTGTACAATCACCGTCCAGCATACAAAGTAACCAAGGGCCACCACCAACGAAACTGGCAAAAAAAGCGAAGGCAAATAAAGCGAATAAACAAAATAGGTGCGGACATTGAGACTTTCGGCCAGGCTGCGCACAAACCAATCCGACCCGAAAAGGTTGGAATCCAGTAACCGATACAAATAAGGTAACATCTCATCTTGGTCTGATGCGGCAAAATCATAGCCAAAACGGATAAAGTAGAGCAGCCAGAAAATGCCAACCCAAGCAAAGGGTAAGTGTTTTTGCAGAGGTTTTAGGGTTTGTGACGAATCCATTCTACCATCCGAAGGAACGGGTTTGAAGTTTGTTGAACATAGATATATGGAACCTCGGCGTCTGCAAATTTGCGCTTAAAAGCTGCGATGGATGGATGATTAGCACCCACGAAGTCCAGTTTTTCTAAGCCTTTATGATGCAAGAAAGTGAAAGCAGAAATTAGCAAAAAGCCCATAAGTTCTAATTTCGGTACAAGGGCTGCCCCAGCGAGCCATTCATAAGCCGTATTTTTTGTTGAAAGAAAGACTACCACGGCCAAAGGTTCTTCGGGTGAATGATTGAACGCAATGCTGCAAACCGTTGCTTCTTGGTGCGTTTTCAGCGCATTTACCAAGTCCAGAAGATTTTTGACGGGAATAGGCAATCTGCGTTGATGTCGGGCATAGGATTGTGCGATCAAAGCCGCATGTTTTTCGGTAAACGTGGCATCTGGCTGGAAGATTAACGATTTTGACGCCCGCCGAAACGCATGTCTTCGTTTTTGGGAAAGGGCTTGCAAGGTTACGTCTTCATTGGCGAGCAAGGTTTTGAACAATGTTTTACGTTGGTTGATGTGCCATGGAACGGGTAAGGAGAAAGAGCGAAGGTCTATACTGGGCAAAAACTCCATACTGGTACTGGCATACGTCTCTAAAAAATAATCCAATACAGGTTCAATAATTTCTATTGTAGTGTGGCTTGGTAGCCAAAAAGGAGAGCCGTATGGAACCAAGGGAGGATTGACTGCTCGGCGAAAAGGTCCCCAATTCCGTTCAAAAACAGGGAAGCCGCCCACAAGTGTATTTTCTTCAAAGATGCCTATCGGAATGGTACGAATCTGCGGTACAGCGGTTTTATAGGACATGAGGAAAGGTAATGAATGAAAAGGATGAACACCTACCGACCGTCCCAAGACGCGGTTCCAATCTGCTAATTCTTCTGGAAACAAAGGGCGGAGGTGTTTTGGAGGCGTCAACGATTCCTTAACTTCTATGATGGCCAATTTTTTTGGAAGTTAAGGTTTTTTTGTAGTAATCCCATGACCACACAATATTTTGCTCCGCCCGAATGCTTTGAGGGCAATCATGTTACGCTACCCTCCGAAGAAGCGCGGCATGTGGTACAAGTTTTACGACGCGGCATTGGTGACGAATTGGAGGTGGTGGATGGTGAAGGTGGGTGGTTTCGGGTGAGGATTCAATACGCCAAAAAAGATAAACTGATTGCAGAAGTCCTTGAAAAACAAAGAGATGTCGGTGAACCAGAGGTACAGTTGACGATAGGATTGGCACTGCTAAAAAGTACAGATCGGTACGAGTGGTTTCTTGAAAAAGCCGTGGAGTTAGGGGTAACGGCGATTGTGCCCCTGCTGACCCAGCATACCGAGATGCGGCGTTTTAGGCCAGATCGCGCGCAAAAAGTAATGGTTGCGGCACTTAAACAATGTGGCCGTTCTCGTTTGCCGCGCTTGCACCAACCTACAAATTTTCAAGACCAGCTGACCGAGCAAGCCGACTTTCGTGCGGTACTTCATGAAAAAACGATGGAACCAAACTTGTTTTCTCGTACACGGGGGGAGAAAATTGCCCACGCCATGATTTTAGTTGGGCCAGAGGGAGGGTTTTCCGAGGTAGAGGTTCACCAAGCGGAAGCCCAAGGTTGGTTTATAGCGTCTTTGGGCGAAAGGCGGCTTCGTGCGGAAACGGCTGCAGTCGTTGCGGCTGGCTTAGGGTTGATTTCGAGTTAGGTTTATTTCTTTGGTACGGCTTCCACAGCGAGCCGATCAACGCGGTTATTTAGTTCATCATTGGCATGGCCTTTTACCTTAATAAACAAGACGCGGTGTTTTTGGGTTAATAAAAGCAGTTCTTCCCATTGGTCGCGGTTTTCGACAGGCTTATTGTCCGCCTTTCGCCAATTTTTGCGTACCCAATTTTGCAGCCATCCGGCATTGAACGCATTGGCCAAATAGCTGCTATCGGTATGGAGATGAACTTCGCAGGGTTCCTTCAGGGCTTTAAGCACCTCGATGGCGGCTTGCAGCTCCATCCGGTTATTGGTGGTTTGTGCTTCGCCACCTTTTAAAATCCGTTCGTGTTGGTTATACAACAAGATAGCAGCCCAACCTCCGGGCCCCGGATTTCCACTGCAAGCCCCATCGGTATAAGCGGTTATGCGCTTCAAGGCGTGCCTCCGGTGCTTAGCTGTTGGAGTGCGGCCTCGGCACGTTGGAATGCGGCATCACCGGGTTTTGAGAGGGTTTTCACTTTTTCAAATTGGGCTTTTGCGGCATCGCTACGGCCAATGGTCATCAACATGACGCCTTTATTAAAGTTTGCCTGAACGTGATTTGGATTTTGTGCCAGAACCTGATTGGTGTTTTCGATGGCCTTCATTGGGTTTACGGCCTTGTCTTTTCGTGGAGCCTCGGTGATGGCATAGGTGAGATAAGCAGCGCCTAAATCGGTACGAACGTCGGGATTGTCTTTTAGTGTCAAGGATTTTTCATACGCATCAATGGCTTTTCCGGCGGCATCAATTCGGGCTTGAGGATCGGGCTGCTTATCCATCCAGTCATACCAAAGATGTCCCGCCTTCGACCAAACATCTGGCGTATTAATTCGTTTTGCAACTTCCGTCATCACATTTCCCGCCAAGTCTTCTCGTTGGTTCTGTTGGTAAAGCAAGGCCAATTCTTCAGAAAGCCCTTGCTTTTTGGTATTGTCGGTTTCCTTTTCGATTTTGGCCATCAAGGCATCTGCTTTGTCCTGGACATCTTTTGGGATAGGGGCAGATTTTGTGACCGGAGGGGCACTGGAGGGCGCGGTTTGTGTGTCGGAGGCTGCACCCGGTGCGCGGGTCAACGGGTCATGGTCATAGTTAGCTTTGCTCCACATGGTGATTCCAAATAGCATTGCCACCAAGAGTAAACTTCCACCAATCCAAAGATTGCGCTCTTTGCTTGTAAAGAATTTTTGATTGGTCTTGGGGAAAATGGGAAGTGGCTGGGTAGGTGATATGGCTTCAAAAAGGCCATTTTCCGTTTGCAATTCGGGCATTGGGGAGCCGCAGGCATAACAAAAACGGGCTTCATAACGGTTTTCTGCACCACATTGATCACAAAAACGTTTTGAAAAAGGAGGTTGATTGACGGGAATTGCCGACGTTGGTGTTTCGGTCTCGGCGATTTCTTCGGCAGTAACATGCTGGGAGAGAGGCGTGCCGCATAGGTCACATTGTTCAGCCGTGTTCGAAATACTCGCCCCACAAGCCGGACAAATCTGTAGGTTTTTGTTCATAATGCCCATTTAAATTTGTATGTTTAGCCTTTGCTAATGCCTTAAATTGGGAATTGGTTCCGATTTCATCAAGACCCAAAACAGAAAATGAGTGCCTCCATCCTAAATCCACACGATTCTAATGTGGTTTTAAAGCAATACATGGGAGGCTTGTCGCTAAAATTAAACTTTTGTAAGCGTAAAGAAATGCGTAAAACCTTATGGCTCTGGCTCCTATGCCCCTTATTCCTGAATGCCCAGACGGGAGAATGGCAACAAAAAGTAGCTTATGAAATGGATATTCAGGTATATCCTGAGAAACATCAACTTAAAGGATTTCAACGACTTACCTATACAAACAACAGCCCAGACACCTTACAAGTGGTGTATTATCATTTATACTTTAATGCCTTTCAACCAAATTCCATGATGGCCGAGCGGAACCGTCAGTTGCCCGACCCAGATGGTAGGGTGGTTCCTCGTATTTTTAACCTCAAGGAAAATGAAATTGGCTGGCACAAGGTGGATAAACTTCGTCAGGACGGGGTAGCAGTAGTCTTTGAGGTTTATGATACCGTCATGAAGGTGAAGTTGGCAAAGCCCATTCTCCCCGGTGAAAGCACCGTTTTCGAGATGAATTTTTGGTCTCAAGTTCCGTTACAAACGCGGCGAAATGGGCGAGATTCTAACGAGGGCGTGGACTTCTCGATGAGCCAATGGTATCCCAAAATGGCGAACTACGATCAACGGGGTTGGTATGCCCGTCCGTACATTGGGCGTGAGTTTTATGCGCCTTTTGGTTCGTTTGATGTAAAGATCAAAATATCGAAGGCATTTGTCCTTGGTGGAACGGGCGTTGTGCAAAACCCTGATGAAGTGGGGCATGGTTATGGCTCAAAACAAGCCGTAGGCGATACCTTAGCGTGGCATTTTAAGGCGGAGAACGTTCATGATTTTGCTTGGGTGGCCGATACAGACTATGCGCACGACATAGCAACCACGTCAAAAGGCACCAAAATACACATTTTATACCTGAAGCAGAACGTGCAGGCATGGGGAGGGATGAAAGACATAGCTCCTAAAATACTGGATAAATTAAGCGAGCTTTTTGGTGAATATGCCTACCCGCAGTTTACCATTTCCCAAGCGGGCGATGGAGGAATGGAATACCCGATGATTATTTTCATCACGGGGAGTAGGGGTTCACTACAATCGTTGTTGGGGGTCACCATCCACGAGGGGGCACATGAGTGGTTTTATGGCATGATGGGGTCTAATGAGATGGATTATGCGTGGATGGATGAAGGTTTTACAAGTTATGCAACAACCGAGGTTTCCGGAAAATTACTGCGGAATCAAACCGATCCAAGCCATGCCGGAGCTTATAGTGCGATTGTTGCCGCACGTAAATATGGGTATTACGAACCCTTAAGTACGCCTTCCGATTGGTTCGAGACCAATGGTGGTTACAGCACTGCCGCATATTCCGGTGGCCAAATGATGGCCGAGATGCTCGGTTATGTGATCTCGCCGCAACTACGGGATAAGTGGTTTTTGGAATACTACAAAAAATTCCGCTTTCGCCACCCAGAGCCGCACGATTTAGAACTGCTGGCCGAAAAAATAAGTGGTCTTCAGTTGGATTGGTTTTTCGACCAGTGGACGTTGCGGAATTGGAGAAATGATTATGAACTTGGCAAATTGACCTATAAAAAAACCGAGAAAGGCTACGAAACACTTGTAAATCTTAAAAGATTAGGTCGGGCGGTGATGCCCATAGACCTGCAAGTAGTGATGGAAGATGGCAGTACGCAATGGGTGAACATTCCCGTATCCGAGATGATGGGGCATAAGCCCGTTCCAAAGGACTGGAAGGTTTTGCCTGCTTGGGGATGGACTTCACCAACCTACGAAGTTTCTTTGGTACTGCCTCAAAAACCACTTTATGCAGAGATTGATCCACTGGGCTTGATGTTAGACGAAAACCGTCTGAACAACATCAGTAAAGGAAAACACGCCAATGTTACGGCCTTCATGAAACCCCTCCAGTCCTACGGAAATCGGTATAGCCGTGCGTGGGCTGTTTTTCCTGCGTACAACAGCACCATGGGTGTAGGGGTGGGCGCGCAATTGCGTGGAATTGCTCCTTTTAACGACGATCTCTTGAACACCCAAGTAAGCCTTTACACGGGGCTTGGCAGCAAAGACTATCAAGTGAAAACGCTTTCTGATGCTCTTGCCCTGATCAATTATGACTTCTTGTACGAAAAAGAATTGGGACAACATCTTGGGGACTGGCGTGCCAAACTCTCTTTTGACAGCGATCAAGGAATTGTGGAAGACCGGCTGTTGGTTTCCCATAATTTAACGTCATTTCTGGACAGAAAAAGCTTTAAACGTACCCTTACCTTAGGCTTCACCCACAACGACCGCATCATAGACGGGGCTTATCCAAAAGAAGGCTATATCTGGAGCGATAAAAATGTCTTGAGTGGCATGGTGGCTTATCGTTCGCAAAAAGGCGATCGTTTTGTGGAGGCAATGCTTGAATTTGGCGGGGCTTCATTCGATAAGCCCGTTGCATTAGATGATTATAATAGCGCAAACAGATTACAAGTAAAAACCCAACGCCGTTTGGGGCTTGGGAAGTCAAAAAATGGTCTTGCACGTTTGCATTTAGGCATTGGGCCGAAGAATTTAGCCCCACAAAAACGTTTTATTGCAGGCAGTCCAGATTTGGAAAACCAATGGCGGTCGGATGCTTTCCGCACATTGTCTTCGCTCACTTCTATAAGCAACGTTCGGGCATTTTCCGGCGTAGGCCCCATCAGCTATTCCATTGGCAATGATGAAGGTCATTTTATGCTTGCGGGGAGTTTGTTGTGGGAGATGAATCCCAAACTCAAATCGCCTTTACTTGCACCCCTGACGGCCAGTGTCTTCGTAGGGCTTGCGACAATGGGAGGCGGCCTGCTTAGCGATGGCGGGCTTGCGGTCAACTATAACTTGGCTTCTCTTGGTTCCCTCTCAAAATGGGTTAAACAATCTGACGTGCTTTCTGGCATGAACTTCAGCCTTAAATTCCCATTTTACGTTGGTACACCGCATTTGGTGGATGGCAAAAATCAATTTGCTTTCCGTTATAAGTTTGGGGTTGAGCATGCCTTCTAATTCCATTGTCATTTACACTGTTTTTAATGGCTCATAATATGTTTAAATTTTTCAAGTATTTGATATTATTGGGTTTATTCCATAAAGATATTTTAGTGACAGCGCAGTATTTGCCACAATTGCCTCAAAAGAAATTGGTGGTGATGAATTTGGCCGCACATCCAGACGACGAGGATGGACAAACATTGGCCTATTATCGGTATGCCAAAGATGCCGTTGCATACAGCATAATCTATACCAGAGGCGAAGGGGGGCAGAATGAGATTGGGCCGGAATTGTACGAATCATTGGGTGCTCTTCGTACCCAAGAGACCGAACGCGCAGCACGGATTTTGGGCACAAAGGTTTATTTTTTGAATTACCCCGATTTTGGTTTTTCGAAGTTCGCCAAAGAAGCTTTTGAAAAATGGGGAGGAAAGGAAGCCGTTATTGCAAAGATTGTTTATATGGTGCGTAAGTTAAAACCGGATGTAATGTTCACCAACCACGATACGGTGACCGTTGGGCCAACGCGTCAGCATGGACAACATCAGGCCGTTGGCATTTCTGCATTGGCTGCTTTCCGATTGGCGGCGGATCCAACCTATCACCCCGAACATCTGCGTGAACCGGGTGTAGGTCTTTGGCAGCCAAAGCGCTTGTTTTGGCGGAATTGGATGGCGACTTCCGGAGAAGTGCAAATCGCGGTTTCGGATCCATACAAGGATGGACTGACGTACCAGCAAGTTGCCTTAAATGCCCTCAAGGAACATGCGTCGCAGGGGATGGATTTCTTTGCGGGTAGGCGGTCTTTTCCGCGTTATACGTTTTTCCGATTGATCGCTAAAGCCACCGATGCGCCCCTACACCCAAAGGATTTGGCAGGAAATGTAGAAACCATCCATCGTAAAGCCGATTTGCCGTACTACTTAGATGCAGGTGGGTATTTTAGTTCGGGAAAAGTGACAGTCCTAAACCGGCCTTCTGGCAAAGTGACTGCGGGAGAAAAGGTAGTATTGAATGTGCCTCAAGCTGATTTGGCGACGCTCAAAGTTTGGATGGATGGGGTTCCGATGGTATTGAAAAAAGAGGAAAAACAACTACTTAGCTTTATAGTACCTAATGCCGCTGTTGCCTCATTTCCTAAAATTACCTACCAATACGAGCGGTTTTCAAATGCGCCTGTTTTTAGTTATGCCATTGTTCGTCATAATAAAATTGAGCATGCTGGGTACTTGCCCCTCGAAATCGCTCCTGTGGTTTATTTAGCGCCGCTTCCGCCGGTTGTTCGCTTATCGCGTGGGGAAAATACGTTTACTTTTATCGGACAAGTATTTGATGCAACCGCAAATCGTTTGGAGGCAAAATTGCAATTCCAAGACGAACGACTGAAAAATCTCCCCGTTTCTATCTCGGTTACCTCCAAATCGGAAGGAAAAATTGAGCTACGGTGCAGCGTCCAAGTTGATGGCGAATTGCCGGAAGGAAATTACCCTTATGCCCTCGTATTACGTTCCACTGGAAGGCGAACAGCGGAGGCAAAGCAAATTGGGGTGATGCGGGTATTGAAAACCGAGGTCGTCAAGGGGTTGCATGTTGGCATCATCAAAAGCTACGACGATACATTGCCTATGGCCTTAAAGGAATTGGGCGTTTCGTATAAAGTATTGGATTCATTGGATTTGGCGGAGAAGAGGTTTGATCATTTGCATACCATAATTGTGGACATTCGGGCTTATTTTGTCCGAAAGGATTTGCGCACGCATAACCGTAATCTTTTGGAATGGGTAAAGAACGGTGGGCATTTAATTGTGCAGTATCAAAAAACCTTTGAATGGAATGCCGGCGAAATGGATCCACTTGATCCTACCCAGAAAAATCCAGAAACCACTTTTGCCCCATATCCCATTCGGCTGGGCGGACGGGATCGCGTCACTTATGAAGATGCTCCGGTTAGGCTCTTACAACCGCAACATGTGCTGTTCCAGCAACCAAATACCATTACGGGACAAGATTGGGAGAATTGGGTGCAAGAACGCGGTTTGTATTTCCCCAATCAATACGATCAATCTTATACAGAACTGTTTGAAATGGCTGATCCGGGGGAAAAAACATATCGGGGAAGCACACTTTTGGCGACCTATGGCAAAGGGACGTACCTTTTTACGGCGCTTAGCTGGTATCGTCAATTACAAGTGCTGCATTCGGGTGCTTTTCGGATGTTTGCCAACATGATTTCCTTGCCGCTTATCAAATAGCCGTTATGGTTGGTAATCGGTGGATGCATTATAACAGACTCTAGATTCTTGTTTTTGAACTGATAAATCCCTATTTGAACATGCAAAAATTGATCTGGTATGGGTGGTTGTTGTTGATGGCGATCGTGGTTGCGCCAGCCCAAAAAAGGAACAACCCGCAACCAACGCCAATGGCAACGAAACCTTCGGTTGTGGCTTTGGACACCAGTTACCTGAGTACAAAACGATTTCGGAACATCGGGCCATTCCGTGGCGGGCGATCTGCCGCCGTCACGGGTATTCCGGGAAAGCCCTTCACCTTTCTTTTTGGGAGTGTGGGTGGCGGCGTTTGGCAAACAAAAGATGCCGGGCAAACTTGGCGGAACCTCTCGGATGGCTTTTTTGGTGGCTCTATCGGAGCCGTCGCCGTGAGTGAATGGGACAATAATGTGGTTTATGTTGGTGGTGGCGAAAAAACGGTTCGTGGAAATGTCTCGTATGGCTTGGGTATGTGGAAGTCTTATGATGCAGGAAAAACATGGCAACATATTGGTTTAGAGGACACCCGTCATATTACCCGCATCCGGATTCACCCCAAAAATCCAGATTTGGTCTATGCTGCGGCTTTAGGCCATTTATTCGGTCCTAATGAGCAACGCGGCGTATTCCGTAGTAAGGATGGGGGAAAATCTTGGGAGAAAGTTCTTTATGCAGGGCCAGATGCCGGCGCGGTTGATCTGGTGATGGATCCTACCAATCCAAGGGTCTTGTATGCAACAACTTGGCAAGTAAAACGCACGCCATACAGCTTAGAAAGTGGCGGCAATGGTTCGGGGATGTGGAAATCCACCGATGGCGGCGATACTTGGCAAAACATTTCGCGTGCCAATGGGCTTCCGAAAGGGCTTCTTGGCATCATCGGCGTTACGGTTTCTCCCGCAAATCCAGATCGGCTCTGGGCCATTGTTGAGGCCGAAGATGGTGGCGTCTTCCGTTCCGACGACGGGGGCACAAACTGGCGGAAACTAAATTCAGACCGAAATCTCAGGCAACGGGCGTGGTATTATACCCGCATTTATGCAGACCCGCAAAATGTAGATCAGGTGTATGTCCTCAATGTGGCGTTTTGGCGATCAAAGGACGGGGGAAGAACCTTTTCCAGCATCAATACGCCACATGGTGACCATCACGACCTGTGGATTGATCCACAAGACCCGCTCAGAATGGTCGTTGGAGACGATGGCGGCGCACAAGTCACTGTTGATGGCGGCGAAAATTGGGGTACATACCACAACCAGCCTACAGCCCAATTTTATCGCGTCACAACAGACGATCACTTCCCATATCGGATTTATGGCGCACAGCAGGACAATTCTACCGTTCGGATCCTTCACCGTAGCGATGGATTTGGTATTACAGAACGGGATTGGGAGGAAACTGCTGGCGGCGAAAGTGGGCATATTGCCATTGATCCAAGAGATAACGACATCGTTTATGGTGGTTCTTATGGTGGATTCCTCACCCGAAAAAACCACCGGACAGGCGAGGAACGCGACATCAACCCTTGGCCTGATAATCCTATGGGGCATGGTGCGGGAGATTTGAAGTACCGATTCCAGTGGAACTTCCCCATTTTGTATTCCCGACATTCGCCTAATACACTCTATGCGGCTGCACAAGTCCTCTTTAAAACCGAAAATGAAGGACAACGTTGGGAGCCGATCAGTGGCGATCTGACCCGTAATGATCCGAAAACGCTTGGCCCATCCGGTGGCCCAATTACCAAGGACAATACCAGTGTGGAATATTATGGAACCATCTTTGCCGTTGCCGAGGGATTGGAAAAAGGCGTTATTTGGACTGGGTCTGACGATGGGTTAATTCATCTCACGCGCGACGGCGGGAAAACTTGGAAAGCCGTAACGCCGCCCACAAACTTGTTACCTGAATGGGCACAAATCAATAGCATAGAGCCACACCCCACAAATCCGGCTGGCCTATATGTCGCTGCGACCCGCTACAAATCGGATGATAGTAAACCTTATTTGTTAAAGACGACCGACTATGGCGCTACGTGGTACTTAATTACAAAGGGAATTGATGTAGGGCATTTTACGAGGGTTATCCGTGCAGATGCTGGGCGTCCGGGATTGTTGTTTGCTGGTACGGAGTTTGGTCTCTATGCCTCGATAGACGATGGGCAAAATTGGTTCTCTTTCCAAAAAAACCTACCAATCGTACCAATTACAGACATTGCCATAAAAAACAATGACTTAATCATTGCGACACAGGGGCGATCTTTCTGGATCATGGACGATCTGACACTGCTTCATCAACTGACGCCCGAAGTGTATGCCAAACCTTTTGTACTCCTAAAACCAAGACCAACCTACCGCATGGGCGGCGGTGGCGGTCGTGGATCGCTGACCGTAGGAGAAAATCCCATTAGTGGTGTACAACTTACCTATTACGTTAAGCAATTACCCGATAGCGCTTCCGTGAATCTAAAACTACTTGGACGAGACGGAAAAACCATTCGTATCTATTCGCCAAAAGGCAGACCGGAAGCCCGTATGCCCCTCAAAAAAGGCATGAACACCTTTGTTTGGAACATGCGATACCCAGAAGCAGAAAGATTTGATGGCCTCATTTTGTGGGCCGGAGGAACACAAGGCCCCAGAGCTACACCCGGACTTTACGAAGCGAGGCTTTTTGTGGGGAAAGATTCGCTCACGGTTCCCTTTGAAATCCTAAAAGACCCGCGTGTTCAGGCCACACAAGCCGATTTGGAAGCCCAGTTTGACTTCCTTGTGCAAGTGAGAGACGACCTTTCTGAAATCCACCGAAGCATTAAGCAAATACGTACCACGCGGGAGGCCATTAAGCGAGTGGCGGCAGGGGATAAGGCGGTAAAAACTGCTGCCGATGCGCTTTTGCAAAAAATGACGGCCATCGAAGAAGCCCTATACCAAACCAAGAATCAAAGTGGGCAAGATCCACTGAATTATCCCATCAAGTTAAACAACCGATTAAGTGCCTTGGCCTCTTCTGCTGGTTCGGCGGAAGCACGCCCAACGGATCAAGCGATAGCGGTATATGAACTGCTAAAACCGCTCATTGCCGAGGAATTGGGGCGCTGGAAAGTGCTGAAGGAAAAAGAAATACCGGCATTTAACGATTTGGTGGCATCAAAAAATATTCCCGCGATCAAATTGGATTGAGGAAATAAACCAAAAAGAAAGGGCTACTTTGTTGCTAAGTAGCCCGTTATTCGTAGTAGAATTATGATGTGGTTTGTCCCATCTCGCCCAGTTTTTTCCAGCACAGCCAAAGTGCTCGTGGCACATGGAAGCAACCTTTATATGGCCCACCTTTGAAGCGATGGGTCACATTGCCAAAACGGTCTAAATAGCCATACCATTCCCCAAATTCTGGGTCGGGGAAGTGCTTGAACGTGTAGTCGGTGGTTTCCTCGAAGCGCTTTAGGTCTTCTGCGTCTCCCGTGATGCTATAGTTCAATAAGTGGGCATACATGGCCTCGCAATGGGGCCACCAAAGTTTCATGTTCCACTCTAAGGCTGTTGGGGAGTATCCTTCAGCATCTAAAAAATAATATAAACCGCCATATTCCTCATCCCAACCAGCATCATGCGACCAGCGCACCATCTGTATGGCCAAGTTTTGCAACTCCGGACGGTTCAGGCGTTGTGCCCAATGTTGAAGAAACCATCCAGCTTCAATGGCATGTCCCGGATTAAGCAATCGCCCATCTGGACTGTCCACACGGCCACCATCTGGTGCTACATTTTCAAAAACCGTTTTGGCGTCTTCGTGGATGTGGAGGCACATTTGTTGGATACACGTTTCAATTTTGGGCATAAACGGCTCAATGTCGTTGCCAGCGACTTCCTCAATAAGATTAAGCAAGATCATCGGAACGGCCAACATGCGCATTGGGGTTGCGCCAACATACGCTGGGCGGCCAACTTTTGTCCAATCAAAAGCCCAATCCCAAACTTTTTCCAATTCTTCGCGGGCTTCATTCAGGATTTCCGGACGGTTGGTGGCGCGGCTATATTCGGCGAGCGCCATAATGTAGAAGCACTCCGAGAAGATTTTGCGTTGCAAATAAACGGGTTTACCGTCTGCGGTCATGGAAAAATAGACCCGTCCATCTGGCAGGATTGCCTTTTCACGGAGGAATTCCGCGCCCAAATCAGCCATATGTAGCCATTCTGGTTTCGGGGCTACGGCATTGTAGAGTTTGCTGAACATCCACGTTTCACGACCTTGTAACCAGATGTGCTTACGGGTATCATAAACACTTCCGTCACGGTCTAAGCAATTAAAAAAACCGCCATTTTCTTCGTCTGGCGAGTGTTTCAACCAAAAGGGAATCACCCGATCAAACAACTCGGTTTCAAATTTTTTGTGGTAGTGGGTAATGGTTTCTAAGGTCATGAACTTGATTAGTATTGTATAGTTTCTGTTGGTTTGAATAATTCAATTTGTGCTGCTTGTACGGCATCTTTATATATAGGCCATACCCGACTAAAAAAGTCATTTACAGCGGAAACAGCCGTTCGGACAGCGGATTCCGCGTGTTCAACAGCCCATTGTTCGGTAAGTCCGGCTGCATTAAAGGAGGAACCAAGATAGCTCCGTGCATTGCCTAATTTGGCGGAAACGGTATTCGGGTTTCGGGCTATACCTTGTCCGGCTTCCTTGCCCACCATGTTTTCGACAAGTCCTCGAAGTGTTTCACCCGCTTCTTTGCCTTTATCTTTTACTGCCTTTGCGGTTTCGTCGGTACGGTCTTTAACCTGTTCTTCTATCAGGCGTAAGACCCGTTGTGCTTCCCGAATTTGATCCATTGCGGCAGTTGCGGCTTCGGTCGCACGTTCTACCCGTTGAATCAAAACCTCATTTGCCCCCATCGCTTCTGGGGTGGCGGTCTCGTTTGGATCTGTAACAACTTTTACGGTTTGCTCTGAACGAAATTGCCCATAAACGAGGACGACTTTATATGTTCCGGGCAGAACCGAGGCGCCACCGGGTTCAGGGGCTTCTGGATCGGTTGGTTTAGGCTGATTGGGGCCACGTACCCCTTTTCGGTTTAGTCCCCAATAAAACCGCTGAACGCCGTCTTCTACTTTTCGGCGCAGTGTTCGGATTTTTTCACCGCTTTGGTTGTAAATCTCAATGACAAGGTCATTTGGCAGTTTGGCCTCTTTTCCGGCTCCTTCTTTGGCTTTTGCCATGTTCAAGGCATAGGTGATCATTGCACCACGGGAACGGTTTTCGCCCGCAAAAATCCCAGCACCTGCAAATCGTGTGCCTGGCGCCTCTGCCCACTTGGTCAGCAGGGCATCCGGTATGGGGAAAAGCGTCAGTGGGTTTTGTAGCAAATTTTGGTTTTGGGTTATGGCTCGTAAAGGCCGGATGTCATCCAAGACATAAATGCCACGCCCAAAAGTTCCAATCACCAAATCGGCTTCTCGTGCCTGAAGCGCCAAGTCCATCGTCGGAACGGTTGGGAAACCCGCTTTCCATTTTGTCCAGTTTTTTCCAAAATCTGTACTTACATAAAGCCCTGTTTCTGTGCCCAAGAAAAGCAAATTAGGCTGTTCTGTGTCTTGGAGAACCGTAAGTGCATAGCCAAAAACCTGTTGTGGTTGCACGATTCGCGTCCATGTTTTCCCAAAATCCTTGGTATGGAAAACATAAGGCGCCCAGTCATTCATCCGGTGATTGTCCATGACGACAAATGCCTCTGCCGGATTATAGGTCGAGGCGCGAATTTGCGGAACCCAGATGTTTGCCGGAAGTCCTTTTATGGTAGGGCTTACATTGGTCCAAGTTAGTCCGCCGTCTTGTGTAATCTGCACCAAACCATCATCCGTACCCACCCAAATAAGTCCTTGTTGTAGGGTACTCGGCGAAACAGCCAAAATGGTGGTATGGTTTTCTGCTCCTGTTTGGTCTATGGTCAAACCGCCAGATTCTGCTTGTTTTTGTTTTTCTGGATTGTTGGTTGTGAGGTCTGGCGAGATGATGCTCCAAGAGTCGCCTCGGTCGGTGGACTTATGGAGGAATTGGCTTCCATAATAGATCGTAGTCGGGCTAAAGGGATCAGTGGCGAATCCCGCATTCCAGTTGAAACGCAAAAGTTTGTCTTCGGGGTGCTTAGGTTTAATAAACTTTTGTTCCCCACTAAACAAGTCGGTACGAACCAAACCGCCTTGTTGCGACATGGCATAGACAAAACGGCTGTTTGATGGATCGGGCGCAACGTCAAATCCGTCGCCAAAGCAGACTTCCTCCCACATGCTGTTTCGTATCCCACCCGAACGCCACGCATATGCAGGGCCACGCCATGATCCGTTGTCTTGAAGTCCGCCATACACATTATACGGCAAGGCATTGTCCACATTAACATGGTAAAACTGTGCCAAAGGTAGGTTCTCGACAAAGCGCCACGTCTTTCCGCGATCTTGTGAAATGGCTAAACCGCCATCATTCCCCACCATCATATGATCTGGATTGTTGGGATGGATCCACATCGCATGATAATCGGGGTGAATGTCGTTGTAGGGAATTAAGTTTTGAAAGGTCTTTCCGCCGTCTTCAGACTGATCTACCACCACATGAAGGTTATAAATCCGGTTTTCATTGCCCGGATCTACGTAAATTTCCCAGAAGTAAAACGGACGACTGCCAATGTTTTTGTCCGTTACAAACGTCCACGAATAACCACCATCGGACGATTTATACAACGCATTTTTCTTCGATTCGATCAGTGCATAAACAAGATTGGGGCGAGAAGGTGCAATCGCAATGCCCGTTCGGCCAATATCACCTTCCGGCAATCCATCGTCTTTGCCAAGGCGCTTCCACGTATTGCCCGCATCGGTGGTGATAAACATTCCAGACCCCGGGCCACCAGACTTGAAAAACCAAGGCCAACGGCGGTGTTCCCACATGCCTACAATCATCTTTTTTGGGTTTTGGGGATCCATGACCATATCGCTGACGCCAGAACGGACATCGGTGAACAAAATACGCTGCCATGTCTTGCCGCCATCGGTGGTCTTAAACACCCCCCTCGATTCGGTCTCGCCCCAAGTTGGGCCTTTTGCACCGATATACGCCACGTCGGGGTTGCTGGGGTCAAGAAGGATACGATGGATATTCCTTGTGTTTTCCAACCCAAGGTGAATCCAGGTCCGGCCTCCATCTAAGGATTTATATACCCCGTTGCCGCCATTTTCCGAGTTTCTGGGGTTACCTTCTCCAGTTCCCACCCAAACAATGTCGGGGTTTTGCTGATTTACGGCCACTGCGCCAATTCCTGCTACGGCTTGCTCGTCAAAAATTGGCATCCATGCAACACCGGCATCGGTGGACTTCCAGACCCCGCCCGATGCAGCGCCCACATAAACTACCGTTGGATTATTGTGAACGACGGCGATGGCTGTTACACGCCCACTCATTCCGGCAGGGCCAATACTACGGGCCTTCATTCCAGAGAATTTAGAGATTTCTAAGGGTTGCGCCACCACAAAAGGACGGGTAGAAAAGAAAAATAACAGGACAAATCCGAGATTTATCCACAATGAAACGGCTTTGAAACGCATGAAAAAGGGTGTTTGGTCTTTGGGTGATAAACGATTCAAGATAAGTATAAAACGGCGGTGCATTCCTAAATCCTGCGGTCTAATTTTATATGAGTTTCGGGTTAATTAAACAACCGCCATAATGGGTGAGGAGCCTTTGACAGATTCCAAGATCACCTTGCTCCTACAGCCTCACAGGGAATATCACTGAAGCAATTTACCGCAATAGCACAAGCATATTGGGCACGGCAACAAGTCCGCAATACAAATACAATTTCCAATACGACAAACTTAATCGTCTAAAAGCGGC
>Ga0209573_1002003_pt1 | contig 27956 bp, 40 predicted proteins | sample TNRBio252014_DNA_FD_185870 | JGI IMG/M metagenome (GOLD analysis project Ga0209573, IMG submission 185870) | Wastewater treatment Type I Accumulibacter community from EBPR Bioreactor in Madison, WI, USA - TNR Reactor_6/25/2014_ DNA (SPAdes)... | ecosystem: Engineered > Bioreactor > EBPR >... | reverse complement strand
GAAGCCTTCCCGTAAACGGCTGGGAGGCTTTCTTCAAGATGACGAGATCGTGTCGCACCGCTAGATCCATCAAGGCTACATCTTCAAGCTTAGGACTCGTAGCGCAGCTCACGAGTAATTCGGCCAGAACCAATGTGAGGACCTGCTTCATAATTTTGTGACCCGAACGTCTGCGATGAGGGTCAAAACCCCGTCGCGGGGTTTTGTACCTTCAGCGCCTTGTTGGAATCCGAATGTTCTCTCTTCTCTTCTCCAAAAACAAAACCAAACCGACGCCTCGAGCCGCCACCATTTTCCGATCTGCCGACCGCGACCTGCGCAACAAACGCAATCCCCGACACGCTGAGCGGTCGGCTTGCCGCGCGATCACGCGCGGCAGTGGCGGTGAGCATTCGACCCATATCTATTCTATTCCAACGTCTAGGTCTACCTTCGGCTTCCGCCCGGGGAAGCCGTAAGGTTGACCTCTTGTTCGAGGATCTTCATTTCTCTTTCTTGCGTTCTTCCAATTGCTTCAGAAAGTCGGGACCGAGACCGTTGACCTTGGTGCATAGAATGTCCTGCTTCCATCGTTTACCAAATAGTGGGGCACGCTTTCGCAGAATATAGGCGTTACCATTCGCTTGGCCGATGTACTCGCACCAATAGAAGGTGTTCATGTCCTGTATATCCGTCTTAAATCTCTCGGGCGAAACTTCGTGGATGCTTGTACATCCCACCAGTAACAGCACTGGGAATATGCATATCCGTTTCATTCATATCCTCGAACGTCAGGGCTGTGGGGCGCGAGACCCGTCGCGGGGCTCGCGTACCACGCCAGCCCCTTGTTCGGGTTCGCGTTGTTCTCCGATCATCATCATGTTCGTAAATGCGGGTCGCATGACTTCGACCTCTGCGATGAGGTCTCGTATTGCGCTATCGGATGCAACGCGACGCTCAGTAAAGCTGTACAGTAACAGCTGCGAGGGCGAGTCAAGCGCTGATCGCATTGATAAAGATTTGCCGAGCAGTGAAGCCTCCAGGGCCCCAATGAGGTCGGGGATATTGTCTTTCTCAACGTACCTGTACATATGGCGTGCATACTGAAGATCATACTTGAGGCGTTGCTTCGCCTCATACATCTGGCCGGCGACAAAGCCTGCGGCGAGGGCGATGAGCACGCCCACGAGAATTGTCGCTGAGATTATTGTTTTTTTCATCTTCATTGACCCGAACGTCTGCGGTGTGGTTTGGTGACCCGCCGCGGGGAACCATAACCACCACTGCCTTGTTAGCCGATCCGAATTTCTTTCCGGTTCATTCGCCCATCCAAAACAGACCTGGTTCCCACGGTCATTGATTTCTTGGGTTTCTCTTCCATTTGACCCCCTGCTCACCGACGTTGCTTCACATTGTTTTTATCAGGCTAACGTCTGCGGTGTGGTTTGGTGACCCGCCGCGGGGAACCATAACCACCACTGCCTTGTTAGCCGATCCGAATTTCTTTCCGGTTTATTCGCCCATCCAAAGCAGACCTGGTCCCCACGGTCACTGATTTCTTGGGTCTCTCTTCCATATGACCCCCTTGCCCAACGGCGTTGCTCCACATTGTTTTATCAGGCTAACGTCTGCGATGAGGGTCAAAGCCCCGTCCGCGGGGATTTGTACCTTCAGCGCCTTGTTGGAATCCGAATGTTCTCTCTTCTCTTCTCCAAAAACAAAACCAAACCGACGCCTCGAGCCGCCACCATTTTCCGATCTGCCGACCGCGACCTGCGCAACAAACGCAGTCCACGACACGCTGAGCGGTCGGCTTGCCGCGCGATCACGCGCGGCAGTGGCGGCGAGCAACCGACCCATATCTATTCCATTCCAACGTCAGGGCTGTGCGGACTGGCGAGCCGTCCGCGGGTCGCCAGTACGCACAAGCCCCTTGTTGGCGGCATTTTGGTCGCTCAGCCGGTAGTATTCCTCAAGGCTATCGGGATTGCGAAAGACCCAATAGCTTCCGCTATTCTCGATTTGCCGGAGCGCTGCCCACTTGTCATCCTTGATCAGTCCCCAGTAGAGAATGTTACCGTTGTCGTAGACGATCTCCGCCCATCGTGTGCCCGTGTCTGCAGTCAGGACGGATGCGTGCGTCTCCTTACAATAGACGAGATTCGTCGCTCCAAGCGCAATCTGGCCGGATGTCACCGCAGCGGTGATTCGCGATGCGTCGTACTGTGGCAGCGAACGACTGTCAATCAGGCGTACTTTCATGCAAGACGGGGCCATCATCACAATACCAGCGCCGATGAGTAGCGCAACGAGATGAGATATGATCGTCTTCATTGTCTTCATTTCATCCGCCAACGTCTGCGATGAGGGTCAAAGCCCCGCCGCGGGGATTTGTACCTTCAGCGCCTTGTTGGAATCCAAATGTTCTCTCTTCTCTTCTCCAAAAACAAAACCAAACCGACGCCTCGAGCCGCCACCATTTTCCGATCTGCCGGCCGCGACCTGCGCAACAAACGCAGTCCCCGACACGCTGAGCGGTCGGCTTGCCGCGCGATCACGCGCGGCAGTGGCGGCGAGCAACCGACCCATATCTATTCCATTCCAACGTCTAGGTTGGCCGGACAGCAGTGCCGATTCCATCTTTTGTCTGCCACTACGGGCTCGCTGTACGGCCCAACCTCTTGTTGGGATTCTGATCTTCTTCCCCCTAAATTCAAACCTGTTTGCCAGCTTTTGCCTGGGTTTGACAGACCGGCAGGCCATTTGGGTCAGGTCTTTCACTTGGCCCTTTAAGTGAAGGATTCCGCCAGGTTTCCCGCCTGCCGGTGGCCATGACTATTTGTTCCCATCCCAACGTCACGCCTCTCCGGATTCCGAACCCGTTGCGGGTGAGGAATACGGAGGAGGCGCTGGTTCGCTTCATTGAGTTCCTATTTTGTAGAATGATGCTTCGCGACCCTTCATCACAACGAGCGCGTGCTCTCGGCCGTCAATTTCCCCAAGGAGTAAAACGCTCTCGACATTCTCCGGGTCACAATCCGTTTGAAACACTTTTGCGATCTCATCGATTTGTCCTTCTGGATAATCAGTATCAATAACGGGTTTGACCGCGATGAGCCATTTATCAAGGCTGTCGGCATTGTGCTTGAGTTGCCAGTATGACGAACTCCGAAATAGGTTGTCTGTTATGCGTGAATGATGGACTACAACGGTTATATCTGGAGTAGGATGGCCGATTGCATTTCTGTAGAATGATTTCTTGCTGATAATGTCGGCAATAATGAAATAGATCGCAAAGACGAGTGCACCAATTGCGAAGGTTATCAGCCATTTTCTATGCGATATTGCCCTCATGATATTTTAGCGAACGTCTGCGATGAGGGTCAAAGCCCCGCCGCGGGGTTTTGTACCTTCAGCGCCTTGTTGGAATCCGAATGTTCTCTCTTCTCTTCCCCAATAACCAAACCAAACCGACGCCTCGAGCCGCCACCATTTTCCGATCTGCCGGCCGCGACCTGCGCAACAAACGCAGTCCCCAAACCGCTGAGCGGTCGGCTTGCCGCGCGATCACGCGCGGCAGTGGCGGCGAGCATTCGACCCATATCTATTCTATTCCAACGTCAGCGGTGAGGGTCAAACCCCCGCCGCGGGGGTTTGTACCTTCACTGCCTTGTTGGGGCAATCATTTTAGCCCTATCGCTGTTCCTATTGCCGTTACCATAATCATTCCATTATTTGCACCGAGGATTTCAACATCGATGGATAGTCCTACAACCGCGTCAGCCTCAAGAGTAAGAGCCTTTTCCCTGAGAGTATGTAGTGCCTTTTGTCGTGCATCTTTAATCACAGATTCATATTCGGGTACGCGACCCCCGATGATATCGCTACCACTAGCCAAAATGTCGCGAATGATGTTTGCGCCATAGATTATTTCGGCTGTGACCACTCCGATGTATCTGCCGATGATTCTGCCTTCAATTGATTGTGTCGTCGTGATTATGATTTTGGATAATGCAAATGCTCTTTCAGCTGCGGATATCTTCTTGTGAGGCACCTCGATTGGTTGCCCGCATGAAGGGCAGTCAACAATCTGTCCAGATGTATCGTCCGTTGCTTCTATATCAACGGAACATGATCGGCACTTGAACGTAATCATATTTTAATCGCCCCAACGTCTGCGATGAGGGTCAAAACACCGCCGCGGGGTTTTGTACCTTCAGCGCCTTGTTGGAATCCGAATGTTCTCTCTTCTCTTCTCCAAAACCAACCCAAACCGACGCCTCGAGCCGCCACCATTTTCCGATCTGCCGGCCGCGACCTGCGCAACAAACGCAATCCCCGACACGCTGAGCGGTCGGCTTGCCGCGCGATCACGCGCGGCAGTGGCGGCGAGCACTCGCTCCATTATCTATTCCATTCCAACGTCTGCGGTGTGGGGCGTTGACCCGCAGCGGGGCGACGTACCCACAACTGCCTGGTTCGGCATTCATCCTTCCATCAGAATTAGTAGAGTCCACCCCATCTGCACCAGTGAACATGCGAGAAGAGGGAAACCGATAATTTTTCTCCATAGGGAAACTGGAGGTGATATGCGCAGAAGAAAATAACAACTGGTTGCACAGATCAGTGGCAACGACCATAGGATGCATGCCCAGCCAATCCCCAGATGTGGATGGCTGGAGCTCATTGCAACGCCGATGAAAGCGACGAGATAGATCGGAATTGATCCTGCTGCTGCTCCAATCGCTGCAGCGGCGATCAAGCTGATTTTCGTTTTCGTATTCATCATCGTTCATGTTGCCGAACGTCAGCGGTGTGGTTTGGTGACCCGCCGCGGGGAACCATAACCACCACTGCCTTGTTAGCCGATCCGAATTTCTCTCCGGTTTATTCGACCATCCAAAACAGACTTGTTTCCCACGGTCACTGATTTTTTGGGTCTCTCTTCCATATGACCCCCTTGCCCAACGGCGTTGCTCCACATTGTTTTATCAGGCTAACGTCTGCGATGAGGGTCAAAGCCCCGTCCGCGGGGATTTGTACCTTCAGCGCCTTGTTGGAAATCCAAATGTTCTCTCTTCTCTTCTCCAAAACCAACCAAAACAGACCCTTCGAGCCGCCACCATTTTCCGATCTGCCGGCCGCGACCTGCGTAACAAACGCAGTCCCCGACTCGCTGAGCGGTCGGCTTGCCGCGCGATCACGCGCGGCAGGGGCGGCGAGCATTCGACCCATTAATTTTATTTTCCAACGTCTGCGATGAGGGTCAAAGCCCCGCCGCGGGGATTTGTACCTTCAGCGCCTTGTTGGAATCCGAATGTTCTCTCTTCTCTTCTCCAAAAACCAAACCAAACCGACGCCTCGAGCCGCCACCATTTTCCGTTCTGCCGGCCGCGCCATTCTGACGATTCTTTTCCCTGCTCACCCACTGCGCGGTCGGCTTGCCGCGCGATCACGCGGGCAGTGGCGGCGAGCAACCGACCCTTATCTATTCTATTCCAACGTCTGCGGTGAGGGGCCTCGGCCCGTCCGCGGGACGAGGTACCCTCGCTGCCTTGTTCGGACTGAAATGGTCTTCTCTTCTCCGTGAGAACAAAAGCCTGAAGTGAACCGCGGCAGACCGGATCAATCCCCACGTGCTCGATTGTGGGGGGAGGGGACGCGGTCGCTAGGGCGCCTGTCCTACACTCGAAAACCCTCTACGCCGGTTGGCCGCGCCTACCCACACCCATATATTTTGGCGTCCGAACGTCAGGGCTCTGCGGACTGGCGAGCCGTCCGCGGGTCGCCAGTACGCAGAAGCCCCTTGTTGGCCGCCGTTTCATTCTTCTGGTTGAAGGTGATTGCGCCATTCGTCGCGGTTGTTGTCGTCCACGATCCTGCCAGGGTGAGCACTCGTTGTATCCGATTTGATCCAACTGGCCGGCACTCCTTGTCGTGCTCCTGATAGTACTCGGTCTCGGTTGCTGTGATTGTCCCGATCGTCCTGATGTCTAGCATGTATCGCCATTCGTATCGGGGTGGGTCATCCGGGGGAGACCCGATGGTTGTCCATACTCCAACAGGCCATTTGTCGCGGTGAGCGAGCGTTGCTTCCGTTGGATAGAACCAGCGTCCGATCACGCCGATGCGAACGTCCTCATTTTCGGGTCCGATCAATAGGGTGTCTTTGCCACCGCGATCCTTGGTAATGGCGAAGTTGAAGGTCGCCATGAATGGTTCAGCATATGCGATGGCTGTGACCAGGGAAGCGATACACGCACATATGAATATCGTTCGTTTCATATCTTCACGGCCAACGTCAGCGGTGTGGGGCGTTGACCCGTCCGCGGGGCAACGTACCCACAAACGCATGGTTCGCTGCTTTATTTATATTTTATCAATTCAATTATGCTTGTTGTATTTTCGAATCCAGACATGTCCCCTTTTGAATCAATGATCAGTTTTACCGCGGCTATCGCTTTTTTGCTTGGGGACCTTTCAGGAATGTTAATCAAAGTGATTTCATGCTTGGGTATTCGAATGCATTTTGTGTGTGGGATGTTCTTCCGGTTATATGTGTAAACAAAATAGTGATATTGCTGATCAGAGCCGTGGTATGCCCATGGGTCATAAAGAAATGATCCACCATAGAGGCCGTTCGGTGAAGGCAGTTTTGATAATTCTTGCTTGTGATATGTCGCGATGCATCCACACATGGATAGGATCGTTCCTATTGCCACTAAATATGTGTAGTTGAATTTCATGTTGTCAGCGAACGTCTGCGGTGAGGGGCAAAGTCCCGTCCGCGGGACTTTGTACCTTCACTGCCTTGTTCGCGCCTAATTTTCTGGCATGGAGACAATGATGACTCTGCCAGTTATCGTTTTGACCGTCCCGAAATCAATCAAATCTGCCAGAGACTGAATGTTGGTTACAGGTGCTAGATCGAACCATGTTGTTTCCATTGGCTCTGCCATCCTTGTCACCACTCGTTCTTTTGCTCCGGTCAATTTCTGCAACCGCTGCATAAGTACTTCTGCGTCGTCCTTTGTCATTGATCTGTCAATTCGCACCCGCGCTCGTTCGGAATCTGTAAATGTCTCTATTTCGGTATAAATGAACACAGGACTATCACCACAGCCGACCAAGCCCAGTACCATTAAAACTATCAGTGATATGTATTGTCTCGTTTTCATATTTGTGCGCGAACGTCACGCTTCACCGGTGGCCACTCGTGGCGCGACTCTTGCCCCGCAAGAGGCGTGCCGCGGGTGAGCCATACGGTGGAAGCGTTTGTTCGGCTCTTCATTTTTCAACGTTCACTTTCAGCAAATGGTCAGCCACGGTCATGAGTGACTCCTTGCGCTGCTTGTAGCCGCCGATTTCATGGTATTCCAAGTAGGTCAGCCATCGAACCAAATCGGGTACCGAAGGATTCGTCTTCAGAAGGTTTAGTATGGCTTCCACGTAGCCATCGTATGTGGTTTCGGCATCCTCGTCTTGAAGACCAAGGGGATTCCAGTAACGCAACAGAATGTGGCGAACGCCGCTCGCTGCCTTGTCGCTGCGAATTTGTTCTGACGTCATCATCGATCAATGCCTGATTGCTATGATGTCCGTCTCATGCCGGCTGGTGTGTTCACAATTCTGCTCATCTCAATCGGATTGTCTGCCGCCGAACGTCGAGGTTGGCCGTGGGCAGTGAGTAGCAGGTCTTCAGTGACGCCGCTCCGGGCTCGCCTTACGGCCCAACCTCTTGTTGGGATTCTGATCTTCTTTCCCCAGAATTCAAACCTGTTTGCGAGCTCTTGCCTGGGTCTGAACGACCGGCAGGCCATAATGGGTTGTGGTCTAGTTGGTTCTCATCGCGTCGAGGATGTCTGCCCTGGTCTCCGGCCTGCCGGCTGATTGGATGAATATTTTTGATCCCAACGTCAGCGGTGTGGGGCGCAGACCCGCCGCGGGGATGCGTACCCACAACTGCCTTGTTGGCATTCTTCATTTTATCTTCTGCCTTCGTCACCACGTTATACCTGGGCTACTCTCTGATTCGAGACGATCCACAATGTTCTTCTCGGTAATGGTGCTCGTGATGATCTGATTTGCCCGAGTTCGCGCCTCTGAACCCTCGGGCAAGTTCCGAACATAGTGCCATATGTCGATGATTGCTCGCTCCACGCATCTCGAAAGGTCGAGTTCTCTGCGGAGCTTCATATTTTTTCTGTTGTTCTCCTCGATGGCGTCCTCGTACTTCTTACGGGCAACGGGGTCTCGTATGGCTTTGGGATCCATTCCGGCCATTACGCCCTGGCCTCCGCTGTCCGGCGGCATGACGTTCATGTAAACTCTGTTCTCCCGTGCCTTGGGGTCAAAGCCCTTGTCTCGTGCATCCTGAGCGGAGGTCAGCACTCTGAGCTGTAGGCGAAGGCATTGTTCATCGAGCGGGGACAAGGTGTTGCCTCTTTGTCGGGGGTTCATCGAGGACGCGAGTCCTCTCGCTTCGACAAGTAGCCTGTGATCACCGGTCCTTGAATACTCAGCCAGCTTTGCCAGAACGGCTGCTTCCGTATTGGTCATTGTCTGCATCGAGTCGTTTGACTCGGCATGCACAATATTCAGTGACGAGAGGCAGAGTAGGGCGGCTATGAGTACCTTTTTCATATTCATGCCAACGTCTGCGATGAGGGTCAAAGCCCCGTCCGCGGGGATTTGTACCTTCAGCGCCTTGTTGGAATCCGAATGTTCTCTCTTCTCTTCTCCAAAACCAACCCGAACCAACGCTTCGAGCCGCCACCATTTTCCGATCTGCCGACCGCGACCTGCGCAACAAGCGCAGTCCCCGACACGCTGAGCGGTCGGCTTGCCGCGCGATCACGCGCGGCAGTGGCGGCGAGCAACCGACCCATATCTATTCTATTCCAACGTCTGCGATGAGGGTCAAAGCCCCGTCCGCGGGGATTTGTACCTTCAGCGCCTTGTTGGAAATTCGATTGTTCTTTTCTTCTCTTCTCCAAAACCAACCAAAACAGACCCTTCGAGCCGCCACCATTTTCCGATCTGCCGGCCGCGCCATTCTGACGATTCTTCTCCCTGCTCACCCACCGCGCGATCGGCTTGCCGCGCGATCACGCGCGGCAGTGGCGGCGAGCATTCGACCCATTAATTTTATTTTCCAACGTCTGCGATGAGGGGCAAAACCCCGCCGCGGGGTTTTGTACCTTCAGCGCCTTGTTGGAATCCGAATGTTCTCTCTTCTCCAAAAACCAAACCACACCGACGCCTCGAGCCGCCACCATTTTCCGATCTGCCGACCGCGACCTGCGCAACAAACGCAGTCCCCGACACGCTGAGCGGTCGGTTTGCCGCGCGATCACGCGCGGCAGTGGCGGCGAGCAACCGACCCATATCTATTCCATTCCAACGTCTGCGGTGAGGGTCAAAACCCCGCCGCGGGGTTTTGTACCTTCACTGCCTTGTTGGCCATCTTTATTTATATCTTATTGTGCTGTAAATGAATTTGGTCAAGGCAGCAATAGTTATGACAAAAAAGAATATGCTTTTGGATATGTAGCGATTGTCGATTGCAAGAGTATTGAAGTAGGTAGCAATTGTTCTGTGTTCAAGCGTGGGGGTTCCACTGTTATTCAAATACATAACTATATCCAAACCCCACAGTGATAGAGCAAGTATGGCAACAAGTCCGACCCATTTGATTTGTCTCAATCCAATAGCTTTGTCCTTGCCGAAAAGTATTATTACCGCAAAGAGCGCCGATAAAATTATTGTGAATATAGTCCAGTAGTTCATCGGTAATTGTTATTGGCCAACGGCAGCGGTGTGGGGCGTTGACCCGTCCGCGGGGCGACGTACCCACAACTGCATGGTTGGCCTCCCCGAATTGCCAATCTGCCCGGCTCCATTCGCCACTAGACGATCTGAAGAAATCTAAAACATTGAAGTGCACTCGTATCGATAAGTGTATCGAGTTCATTGCAACTGTATTTATACAACTTCTCGCCGAACGGCAGCCTCAAGTCTTCCTTCATCACGTTCAACTTGTCCAAGATATCAGGCTTTGCCGCGAGCAAGGATTCGAGGCTTTTGGACTTCAGTTCGCTGCCAGCACCCTTGCTCTTGATTGAGACAAGTGAGTAGATTCGACTTTTTATATCAAGTTGTTTCTCCTCAGTCCTTGGCAAGACCAGATCTCGGACTCGAACGAGTGACTCACGTAGTTCGGGAGTCAATTCAGAGCGGCCAATTACCTCGTCGACGTGATCTGTAAAAGCGCCTATGGTACGGACATGCTCCCGCAAGAACAATTCACGCGCTTTTGAGACCAGCAGAAATATCCGACTGCGGCGTACACCTGTAGCCTTGGACATCAATTGAATCAGTTTGGTTTCAATGCTCTGCCAGAGTTCGGATGCTTCTGGTATTGCTGCCCGACGTGTCTTCTTAAGATAGTACTCCTCATTCTTGCTCTTTGAGAACAATGGATGAATATCGTGCGTCTTGGGATCGAAAAGAGGTGGCAGAAGCGTGAATCGCAAATATCGGGTTCGAGCAATTAGCGTCTTGTTCGGAAAATGTGTTAAGAATTCTTCAATAGTTGAGAGCCGCCGCCGCTCAATGACCAATTTCGCGTGCCGTGGCGAAGAAAGGCTGAGTGCAGCGCGCTGAATAGAAGTGTTCCATGCCCTGGGCAGACTTACGTTCTGTTCTGGCAAGGAGGACGGAATGGTACTGCTGCGTTCCCAGAGGCACCAACGAAGTGACTCCAACGTGGTGGGTGCGGCGCTCGCGGACAATTGAGTGAGTATTTCTGACTGTAATCTGCCGATTCCGCGCGACACGTTATGTGTATAATCCCGTTTCGACAACGGGATTACCCTCATAGCTTTTTTTGAGAGCAGTCACCATCGCTTGGATTTTCTCGAACATCCACGATACAAGGCAGATCGCCGCCCATATTGGCGAGATTAGGCGCAATATTTCAATTGCGGTGATATTTGCAGCATCAGTCATGTCGGTCTACATTCATATGCCACAGCCTGAATGTCAAGTTAAGTGTTGATCATACGCCAGAGAATTTGGGTCCAGTAACGGAAGTTCTTAAGGCCAACGTCAGCGGTGAGGGTCAAAACCCCGCCGCGGGGTTTTGTACCTTCACTGCCTTGTTGGCTTTCTGCATCTCATCCTGCCATGGCTTCCAAGGGCATCTTCCGCTTCTTATCGTGTCTGCAACGTCTTTTGGGAGGCCATCCAGTTCTGTCCAGTACACCATAGCGTCGTGAAGACGAATCAAGCGATAGAGACCGGTGCGTTCGACATAGACTCGGGTGGGGCTGGCCCCAATATAGAATGCGCCTGATGCGCTGTTCGCATATTCCATGGACTTGGCCTGTCGAACAAACTCGTCGGCATCGACGTGCCTAATTCCGGTGTTTGCGCAGCCGCCTGCGGCAAGTGCTAGAACACACGCAGTCAGCCCATACATTCCTCTGATTAACGGTTTCATATTCATCAAGCCAACGTCTGCGGTGTGGTTTGGTGACCCGCCGCGGGGAACCATAACCACCACTGCCTTGTTAGCCGATCCGAATTTCTTTCCGGTTCATTGACCCATCCAGAACAGACCTGGTTCCCACGGTCACTGATTTCTTGGGTCTCTCTTCCATATGACCCCATTCCCCAACGGCGTTGCTCCACATTGTTTTTATCAGGCTAACGTCAGCGGTGTGGGGCGTCGACCCGCCGCGGGGCGACGTACCCACAACTGCCTGGTTCGAGCCTGATTTCTTTCTTCATGGTTTGTAAATCAATTTTAGCAAGAATGGCATCAGAAGCATGAGCCATCCGCATGCCGCAACAAGACACCCCGGTGATGGTTTAGAAATATATTGGCCGCGTACTATTCCGGTATATGTACCCATTGCACTGCCATACCATATGCATGCCATTGGCAAAACCAGGAACATGATTGTCTTGAGAATCGCGCCTTCATTCTCCGATAGAGCTAACGCGATATAGATTCCCGCGATTATCACCGATATCACTCTCGGTATCATATTATTATGCTCGAACGTCAGCGGTGTGGGGCGCCGAACTCTGGCGCGACGATTGCCCTGCAATCGGCGTGCCACGGGTGAGGCGTACCACACCACCGCTTTGTTGGATGAACATTTTGATACCGTTTATTCACAAGCGCAAGACCGCCTTTTAACCCCAAAAGAGAAGGATTCAGCCGGGGTGATGGATTTTCCTATTTTCCGGTGATCACCCCGGCGTTCTTCCGGCGGTGGCCTGAAGGCCTTTGCCATCGTCACACCCTGGGTGACTTCGAAGGCTAGGGGACGAATCAGAAAGATCTGCCGGCGTGTTTCGCGGCGGAGGCCACCGCCGAGCCCTTAACAATATATTGTCATCCAACGTCACCGGTCAGGGGATGGCGAACCCGCCGCGGGTGAGCCATACCCTGAACCGAGTTGTTGGGCATCTGGTTCTTCATAAATCAAGTAGGCAACATTCGTGCTCCCAGGAATCTGAAGGGATGTCAGCACCTCGTTCTTCCATCGGATATCCTTCGGGTTGTCAAAACGGGCCCGCGTAATTTCCAGTTCACGCGTCGCACCATTGGTAATACCAAGTATTATGAGAGTCGTGATTGATCCCTCTGGTCCCCTGAGCAGCGATGATGCTTCGGAAAGTGACATGCCTGCTGTATTACGGCCATCGATCTTGATTATCCGGTCGAAGGAATGAATATCTCCGGCATCGGCTGGTGATCCTATAGCCACTCTCGCGACCTGTAATCCATCGTTTGTAGAAACAACGATGCCGATGCCCGAATACACCGACACATCGTTGGTGGATCTCTCGGCGAAAGCGATCGAGCTTGTAATCACTAAACAGATTATCGCGAATGTCTTCATATTTTATGCGTGCCCAACGTCTGCGGTGAGGTTTGGCGACCCGCAGCGGGGAGCCATAACCTCAACTGCCTTGTTCGGCCCTCTGTTTTCTTCCCATGAATTTCCCGATCAGCAGGGCATTCATCAAGAATCCGAACACGCAGGGATACCCGACGATCCATTCGCTTCGCCTTGGTCCTATGTAGCGACGCGCTATTGAGTATCGGTCAGTCTTGTATTCGTTGGGATATTTTTCTTCCAGCCTGTTCCGGTCGATTACCCCTGCACGGTCTAGTTCTGTGTACATGGATGCAGCGCTATTTACGTGAACGTTGTGCAGAATGGCCATTGCGGGAAACACCAGAACCGCCGCGATCAAATTGAGGATTATCAGTGGTATTTTCATTTTATTGGCCGAACGTTACGCCTGACCGGACGGCGAACCCGCCGCGGGTACGCCGTACGGTCGAGGCGATGGTTCGGCATCCTGTCTGCCGAGGCGTTCATTCATGTAGGCAATATACGATACTGGATTCTGATCCAAGGCGATCTTTCGTTCCCGTGTGGCCTTGCGGATCTCCAAGGACAACTTGCCCATTTCGAGTAGGATCGTTCCCGTGGCCGACAAGGCCCCCAGGATTGGCTCCCCCGCGAGTGTCGAGATAAGAGTGCCGGCGAGACCTCCGGCAAGAATCTTGGAATCGAGAAAATATCCGAGGCTACCGAGAACAGTTTCAAATCCCGCCTCGCGGGCCACGTCTCGGTACTCATCAGTTCTTTGGGCGAGGTCGTCTTCAATGTATGCCCTGCTCTTGCCGGCATAGTTATCCTGCATGAATAGTCGAAGCCGCCGAAGACGCCGCACCGCCTCCACATTATTCCGAAACTCGATGATCTGATCCCAAGGCGCGTCACGGATATCCACAAGCGGGAGTTGTGTCAGGGTTACAGTAATGTCTCCAGATGCAACGGCCTCATTCATCATTCCATGTACATCGATGGGCACGTCCACAAGCCCGTACTCCTTTGTGAAGGACATGAATGTATCGTACCATCGCTCCTCAATCATTTCGTACTCTTCAGGAGAAACGCCCGCAATCGGGCCTCGCGCCCGACCGCGTTCGATCCATGATTTTCCGAACAGCCGCAGTGTCGCCTCGTTGACTGCCACGAGCCGAGTTCGAAACTGTAGATCGTTGGCCAAGTGAGGCGGGAACAGATGGCCGCCGATGCCTGAAGGGAATGGTCTATTGGCGCTCATCTCACGAGCGAGTTCGAGCACAAGACCGCACGGGATTACATGACGGAAATAGAGGGCCGCCTGCTTAGCGTCCATGAAGGATATTACTGTATTTGAGTGCATCTGTATCCTTGCCGAACGTCGGCGGTGAGGGGATGGCGACCCGTCAGCGGGGAGCCATACCCTCAACTGCCTTGTTGGCTGAATTGTTTCCAGTGAGTGTCAATGGCAGCCCGTGCACTACGACTATCAACAAGTTCATCTGCGTCGTTTGCCATGAAATCGAGGAACTTGAGAATCACGCGGGACTGTTCATCGTTAAACACTACCCATCTTTCCTTCTCCCATTTCTGTAGATCAGTTCTATCTGATAAGGTCAGGGCGTAGATTGTGGCATCGGCGGTGAATGAGTCGGATGTTTTGAAGTGCCTTACCGTCCACCGCATGTAGGCTGGCAGGTAATAGCGAAAGCCTTTCAGATCCAAGAAACACAATGCTTCGGAATGTTCTTCAATCTCACTGTCGGGCACGTCCTGCCATCTGGAGTCGGGGTCCTTTAACCGTGCTTTTCGCCGCTCAGATTCAGAGCCATATTTGTCAATGACGTCCGCTTCGTGCATCGATACGCCATCATCTCGTCTCACATCGGCAAAGGCATGCTCGATCATGACTATAAGATCATCTGCATTCATCTACATACAGCCAACGTCAGCGGTGAGGGTCAAAACCCCGCCGCGGGGTTTTGTACCTTCACTGCCTTGTTCGGCAACTTTTGTCTGAATCGTCTTGTGGCAATCCAAAATGTGGTGGAGGCAAGAACTCCCACAATAAAGGAGAATGGCATGACTATAAGCGCAAAACCCGGCCCGTAGGACAACACCCGTTGAGGCTCAATTTTGCCATTAGCAATTCGATACCATCCTTTTGTCTTTGATTCGTGGCGCGTGGGTATTTCAAGCACAACGTCATATTCTGCGCCATTTCTTGAAATCACATCGAAATACTTATGCGTGGAGGGGCTCGAGAACGCTCGGGTGGTTATCTGTCGATTGATATTGCTGACAATGGTGTCGGACAGATCGACCACTGCCGTTGTGTTCGAGTCGCTTATCTGTAGATTCAAATATCGAGCGATTACATAGTTTGTCTTTGACTCACCATCGTACGCAATAAAAGGGAAATAGTGCGGCACCGTGAGGCCGACGTCCCTAATTGATCGAGATTCTACGAGCGACCATATCGGTGAAATTGAACGAGTGCATCCGCCGTAGAAAATAAGCGCGGTAGCAATTATCCATAATACTTTTTTCATAATTTATCTGCCGAACGTCTGCGATGAGGGTCAAAGCCCCGCCGCGGGGATTTGTACCTTCAGCGCCTTGTTGGAATCCGAATGTTCTCTCTTCTCTTCTCCAAAACCAACCCGAACCGACGCCTCGAGCCGCCACCATTTTCCGTTCTGCCGGCCGCGCCATTCTGACGTTTCTTTTCCCTGCTCACCCACTGCGCGGTCGGCTTGCCGCGCGATCACGCGCGGCAGTGGCGGCGAGCATTCGACCCATATCTATTCCATTCCAACGTCTGCGGTGTGGTTTGGTGACCCGCCGCGGGGAACCATAACCACCACTGCCTTGTTAGCCGATCCGAATTTCTTTCCGGTTCATTGGTCCATCCAAAGCAGACCTGGTTCCCACGGTCACTGACCTCTTGGGTCTCTCTTCCATTTGACCCCCTGCAAACCGATGTTGCTCCACATTGTTTTTATCAGGCTAACGTCTGCGATGAGGGTCAAAGCCCCGCCGCGGGGATTTGTACCTTCAGCGCCTTGTTGGGCCCTCAATTTTCAATTTCTCGGATCATCACTTTGTCAAACCACTGGGATTGTCGCATAGTGGAAAAGAGGACATCCGCTTTCATCTTTTGCATCGATCCATCTTCTTGAGGATACGAGAATTGGACTCGGTAGAAGTAGTTTGAATATCGATAAATCTCGTTGGTACTCAAAATGACCAGGTCGGTCAGCAACGCTCCTTTGATGATGAAATTTGTGGTTAAGGTATAGGCTTTAAGTCCGCTGACTATTTGCTTCAATTCTACAGGTGTTGCAGAAGTTCTGACGGGCTCATTATCTGGCTGTGGCTTCGAGCATCCAGTTACCAAAAGGATTATCGCAACCATCCAGGTCCATTTGGCTTTCATCTTCATCGTTGGCCCAACGTCTGCGATGAGGGTCAAAACCCCGTCCGCGGGGTTTTGTACCTTCAGCGCCTTGTTGGAATCCGAATGTTCTCTCTTCTCTTCTCCAAAACCATCCCAAACCGACGCCTCGAGCCGCCACCATTTTCCGATCTGCCGACCGCGACCTGCGCAACAAACGCAGTCCCCGACACGCTAAGCGATCGGCATGCCGCGCGATCACGCGCGGCAGTGGCGGCGAGCAACCGACACATATCTATTCTATTCCAACGTCTAGGTTGGCCGGACAGCAGTGCTGATTCTGTCTTTTGTCTGCCACTCCGGGCTCGCTGTACGGCCCAACCTCTTGTTGGGATTCTGATCTTCTTCCCCTAAAATTCAAACCTGTTCACACGCTTTTGCCTTGGTCTGTTTGACCGGCAGGCCATTGGGTCCAGTCTGTGACTTTGCCCTTTAAAGCTGAAGATGTCGTCTGGTTTCCCGCCTGCCGGTGGCCAGGACAATTTGTTTCCATCCCAACGTCGCAAATCACCGGCGGTGAGACCGCCCCGCGGGATCACCGTAAGGTGGATTTGCTTGTTCGCAGTTCATTCTCGAAACCACTCGTAAATCCGATCCGGCGAGCCGAAGACTTCCCGGATGTCCTGCTCTGTGCATGGCAAACTATGCCAGCGATCCTCCCCGACTTTCTGGAACTCACCAGAATGCACCAGCATGATGTGAAGGACACAGTTGCTTGTGACCACGTAGACGACAGAACCTGCACGATATTCTTCAGTGCCTGCAGGCCACGGCTCGAAGGGCGGGGAGTCGGACACTGGAACCCGAAATGGCGCTACTTTGACTCCCGGTCTGGAAAGAATGCTTGTGACAGTGACTTGGTCCGTTCTGAACTCCGCACCGTCCTTTGGTCGAATCCAAAGAGCCGGATCGCCCGCATAAGGTTTCGACGGCGTTCCCAACTCGATCTTGAAGTATCTCCAGTCGTTGGTGTGCCGGTTGGTTGCGGTGCAGACAGTGCTGCCCTTGTAGAACACGCGTTGATTGGCACACGAGCACAGCGTCACCGCGAGGCTCGATAGAACAAGTATAGCGACGGCGAGTCTCATCTCTTCATTTTGTCCTGCGAACGTCTAGGTTGGCCGGACAGCAGTGCCGATTCCATCTTTTGTCTGCCACTACGGGCTCGCTGTACGGCCCAACCTCTTGTTGGGATTCTGATCTTCTTCCCCCAAAATTCAAACCTGTTTGCCAGCTTTTGCCTGGGTTTGACAGACCGGCAGGCCATTTGGGTCAGGTCTTTCACTTGGCCCTTTAAGTGAAGCATTCTGCCAGGTTTCCCGCCTGCCGGTGGCCAGGACAATTTGTTCCCATCCCAACGTCTGCGATGAGGGTCAAAGCCCCGCCGCGGGGTTTTGTACCTTCAGCGCCTTGTTGGAATCCGAATGTTTTCTCTTTTCTTCTCCAAAAACAACCCCAACCGACCCTTCGAGCCGCCACCATTTTCCGTTCCGCCGGCCGCGCCATTCTGACGTTTCTTTTCCCTGCTCACCCACTGCGCGGTCGGCTTGCCGCGCGATCACGCGCGGCAGTGGCGGCGAGCAACCGACCCATATCTATTCTATTCCAACGTCTGCGATGAGGGTCAAAGCCCCGTCCGCGGGGATTTGTACCTTCAGCGCCTTGTTGGAATCCGAATGTTCTCTCTTCTCTTCTCCAAAACCAACCCAAACCGACGCTTCGAGCCGCCACCATTTTCCGATCTGCCGGCCGCGACCTGCGCAACAAACGCAGTCCCCGACATGCTGAGCGGTCGGCTTGCCGCGCGATCACGCGCGGCAGTGGGGGCGAGCAACCAACCCATATCTATTCCAACGTCTGCGATGAGGGTCAAAGCCCCGCCGCGGGGATTTGTACCTTCAGCGCCTTGTTGGAATCCGAATGTTCTCTCTTCTCTTCTCCAAAAACCAAACCAAACCGACGCCTCGAGCCGCCACCATTTTCCGATCTGCCGACCGCGACCTGCGCCACAAACGCAGTCCCCGACACGCTGAGCGGTCGGCTTGCCGCGCGATCACGCGCGGCAGTGGCGGCGAGCATTCAACACATATCTATTCTATTCCAACGTCTGCGGTGAGGGTCAAAACCCCGCCGCGGGGTTTTGTACCTTCACTGCCTTGTTCGCAGTTCCGTTCTCTATTGCTTTCTGAATCATCCGCGCGGTGCTTCGACTCATGGTGTACTCCCACGGGCCCGTTCGCATCATCCGGTTCTCGCAGCTTACATGGCATACAACACTCGTCCCCGCATACAAGTCGATAAGTATGGGAAGAGGATGCTTTACGGGGAGGTGCCTCTGATCTCCATAGGAGAATTGAGCAATCATTCGCGCAATCGTCTCTTCGTCTTCAATATCGGCTAGCATCGTGTTACCAGGGAATTTGGTTATCCGGATGCGCGAAATGGCCGATGCCTCTACGGGAAGCGACGAATTGACGCATCCCGATGCTATAACCATGGCGAGGCCCACGGTCAGGAGTGTTTGGATGATTTTCATCATTTCCTGCGAACGTCTGCGGTGTGGTTTGGTGACCCGCCGCGGGGAACCATAACCACCACTGCCTTGTTAGCCGATCCGAATTTCTTTCCAGTTCATTCGCCCATCCAAAGCAGACCGGGTTCCCACGGTCACTGATTTCTTGGGTCTCTCTTCCATATGACCCCCTTGCCCAGCGGCATTGCTCCACATTGTTTTTATCAGGCTAACGTCGGAGCTGTGGGTCGGATCGCCCGTTTCGGGGGAGCCGTACCCACAAGCTCATGGTTCGGCTCTTGTTTTCAGTCTGCTTTTCCAAAGGCTTTTACCCTTCGATCCTTGCTGAAGACTACATAGGGTTCTTCATGCCGTCTCATTGTGTCGTAGTGCCAGACCGCTAGATCGTCATTCGTAATCACAGTCGTTGGCCGACCAAGAAGTATTTCTGTTTCAGATTCAGTCATTCCAATACGAATTTTGTCCATCCGCATCTCCGTAATGGTTGGGAGAAATCCGCCAAAGGCGATAATAGCCCCCGCGAGCACGACAATGGCTCCCAGTATGCTTCCCATTATCGTCAGTGTTCTTTTCATGTTCTGATATTTATATGTGCCGAACGTCTGCGGTGTGGTTTGGTGACCCGCCGCGGGGAACCATAACCACCACTGCCTTGTTAGCCGATCCGAATTTCTTTCCGGTTCATTGGTCCATCCAAAGCAGACCTGGTTCCCACGGTCACTGATTTCTTGGGTCTCTCCTCCATATGACCCCCTTGCCCAACGGCGTTGCTCCACATTGTTTTTATCAGGCTAACGTCTAGGTTGGCCGGACAGCAGTGCCGATTCCATCTTTTGTCTGCCACTACGGGCTCGCTGTACGGCCCAACCTCTTGTTGGGATTCTGATCTTCTTCCCCCAAAATTCAAACCTGTTTGCCAGCTTTTGCCTGGGTTTGACAGACCGGCAGGCCATTTGGGTCAGGTCTTTCACTTGGCCCTTTAAGTGAAGCATTCTGCCAGGTCTCCCGCCTGCCGGTGGCCATGACAATTTGTTCCCATCCCAACGTCAGCGGTGTGGGGCGTTGACCCGTCCGCGGGGCAACGTACCCACAACTGCCTGGTTGGCCAACGATTTATCTTTCCTTCTACAGAGCATGAAGTGCATTACCACTCCTATGATTAATGATCCACCGATTAATATGAGGTTGTGGTTGAAGCGGATAATGGGGTCAGGAGTAATCATCCGAATAGCTATTGGTGATACAGTGATCAGCATAAGGATGGCTGAGGTTGAGACTATTGAGACCTTGATGTCCGGGAATATCCGAAGCGCACGACGAATGTAGCAAGAATACGCAAGGCCAATGCCCAACAGCGCCGTGGCAACTCCAAAGGCAATGGCCTGGTTTCCAATAATTATCGCTTGGATTTCGAATGCATTTGCTTTGATAAATTGTTTATCCGCAATGACCCGAAATCCAAGGTGTCCGATTAATAGTCCGGCTAGCAGCGCGCTCGCATTAATGTGCTTTACCGACTCTTCAATTGTTTCATCCATATATTTTTGGCCAACGTCAGGGCTGTGGGGCGCGAGACCCGTCGCGGGGCTCGCGTACCACACAAGCCCCTTGTTGGGTGATCTTCTTTGTCTTCAATCGTCTCCACTGCGAATCAATCCTCACGCCATCGACTGATATCAGGTCGTGTCCTGGGAGCATGTCTTCATTCAGAAGAATCTTGGGTGGATTCTCGGGATTGTCTGGCGCGAAGGCAACAATGGCCTCATGGGCCCAGTCGACTTCAGGGCTTGGGTCGATGAAGAGGAATGTACCGGTTTGGTCGGCCGTGAAAACGGACCTCTCGTTTTGCAGGAACGTTGTTCCCTTTGACACAGCGCCCGTTCCGATCATGTAGACAATGGTGTGCGAGTATATCGGTAGTCGTGACATCGCCGCGTCCACGGACGGTGATGGGTTTTGCAGTTTTCCTGCATCAGATTTGAAACGAAGCATCGGGACCATCTGTGAACTTGTACATCCACAGAGCAGCATCACCATGAGTATCGTTGCTATTCTCATGTTATCGTTGCACCCAACGTCGGCGGTGAGGGGCGCAGACCCGCCGCGGGGATGCGTACCTCTCAACCGACTTGTTCGCTAATAATATAATTTGTTTGCAATATAGCGCACGTCATCAGGTGTTTTAGCTTCAATGTCTTTCAGCCAATCAATCATAGAGTCAATATTTGAACGCGAGAATTTCATTACCGGCAACTCAGTATCAGCTCCACCAATTTCTTCAATCAGCCGCCTCATGGCGTTATCAAGATATATCGCATCACAATATGGCAAATATATGGATGCCGCAATAATGTCGAAATATATGCCTCCAAAATCCTCAATCGCTTTTGGAATGTTCGAATGCATCCCAGATTGTATTCTGTGTCGCAACCGGGCGTGAATCCGCGCTGATAGCAAAACGCATGGAAGCGTTTGAAAGTGATCTGAGTGGAGAAAATTAGCCAGTTCGTTGAGTGCGGTTTCCGGCTGAGAGTCTTGAAGAGTCTTCAGCAATTCGAGCATTGCCTGTCCTATGGATGATATCCCAAGAAATGCGAGTGTGTCGTTTGATGTGCATCGTTGAATTGAATCGACCATATGCTTCCACAGCTCTTTTCCGCTTGCCGATATCTCTTGCTTTAACAATTCGGAATCGTCAAAACGCTCCTCTCTCCATCTGGGGAAACTCGCGATGAGGGAATCAATGTAATGTTTTTTAAGTTCAATAATACTGTCTCTATCAACTAGCGGGCGATCTATGTCTATGCGAAAGTAGTCGGTCCAGACATCTACTGATTTTCGAAACAGATCGTTGCGCTCCACCGATTTGTCCACGGGTGTTTTGGCCAGATGACGCGAGAGTGCCCGTCGAAGTTGTCTGGATTGAATTTCGCTTTCTGAGCGAAATTTGTGGCCTCCGCTTGTTTCTTTAATGAATCTAAAAAGGTCTTTATTGCGGTCCGGTCTCCAAAGCATACTCTCGGTTTCATGTATGGGCGCATATGGAGCTACGATCTGCTGAAGTAGGGCTAGTTTGTTTATAAGTCGACTGGCCTCTGCTATCTTGCTGTCTGACTTTCTGAAAAGTGTCGAAAAGAAGCACTGGTCAAGATATATAGTCTTCTTATTCAGTGCGGGAAGTGGCACGACCTTGCTATATGAACAATTGCCACATCCTTCAACGGCGCGGTTATCAGCAATGAAGCATATCCCGTATGATCTTGATGTCCCGCATCGACTGCAATCACCTGTTATTTTTTTGATTATCATGATTTAGCGATAGACATGGCTGTGGTTCGTAGCTTCTCGGCTGGGGCCGCGCACTGAGCGAGTCCATTGTTTGCGCCATAACGATGATTATTCGCTCGTCTGAGATTCTCCATTTTCGCCTTTCAGCAGGTTAAGCTGCTTTAATGCGAATGCCTTTACAAGGTCATCAAGTTCAATTAGTCCAACCATTCCCTGACTGTAAGACCATATATCTGCAATTATATCACAAGTACATGCATGAATAAAACCTTTGGGATCGGCCAGAATTGCGTCGTCATCGACATCACACACTTCATCGCGTGGCAATGAGCTCGGCGTTATCCATCGTTTTTTGAATACGCTAAACTCATCGGCTGACATCTGTGATACAGAGTTATTTATGTTGAGTGCAATTCCCCTAATATCGTGAACCGATTTATTTCTGAGTTCAGATAGCGACTGCATTCTTTTGATATAATCATCATCGATTAGGTCGTATATCTTCAAAAGAGCAAGTTTGCCAAATTTTGTATTGCTCATTTCAAGTCGTGAAACAAATTTATCAAGGCCGGAATAGTCAATTGGCACATTTGCGACTTTGGCCTTAAAACGCATGGATATCGCGTAATTTGCAACTGTTTCTATAATCGCGTGCGATTTAACAACCATTATCCAATCATCTTCAAGGTAAAGATCAAAAATGTAGTCAGCCTCCAAATCAAACGCATTCTCAACCTCGCGAATATTATCAGAATCTATTAGAGCTCTCCAAAAATCATTCATTAAATGCTCCTTTTTGTGGTGATATGTATAAGTGTCAATGCGTGCTTGGTATGGTTTTTGGTAATCGAGACGATGTCATCAATTCTTGACTATAAAGCGAACGTCTGCGATGAGGGTCAAAGCCCCGTCCGCGGGGATTTGTACCTTCAGCGCCTTGTTGGAATCCGAATGTTCTCTTTTCTCTTCTCCAAAAACCAAACCAAACCGACGCCTCGAGCCGCCACCATTTTCCGATCTGCCGACCGCGACCTGCGCCACAAACGCAGTCCCCGACACGCTGAGCGGTCGGCTTGCCGCGCGATCACGCGCGGCAGTGGCGGCGAGCAACCGACCCATATCTATTCTATTCCAACGTCTGCGATGAGGGTCAAAACCCCGCCGCGGGGTTTTGTACCTTCAGCGCCTTGTTGGAATCCGAATGTTCTCTCTTCTCTTCTCCAAAAACCAAACCAAACCGACGCCTCGAGCCGCCACCATTTTCCGTTCTGCCGACCGCGACCTGCGCAACAAACGCAGTTCCCGACACGCTGAGCGGTCGGCTTGCCGTCCGATCACGCGCGGCAGTGGCGGCGAGCATTCTACACATATCTATTCTATTCCAACGTCTAGGTTGGCCGGACAGCAGTGCTGATTCCATCTTTTGTCTGCCGCTACGGGCTCGCTGTACGGCCCAACCTCTTGTTGGGATTCTGATCTTCTTCCCCCAATATTCAAACCTGTTTGCCAGCTTTTGCCTGGGTTTGACAGACCGGCAGGCCATTTGGGTCAAGTCTTTCACTTGGCCCTTTAAGTGAAGGATTCAGACAGGTTTCCCGCCTGCCGGTGGCCAGGACTATTTGTTCCCATCCCAACGTCACGCCTCACCGGATTCCGAACCCGCCGCGGGTGAGGAATACGGTGGAGGCGCTTGTTCGGCAGTTGTTTTCATCTGTTTGCCAGCATCCGGTCGATCATGTTCATGGCAGTGTGGATGTCCTTTGCTTCTTCCGGGGTGAGATCGTCACGACATAGCGCGCGTGTATCGGCGAGAGCATCTCTGCAATCCGCCCATCCATCGGTCAAACCGTTTGGAGCGAAATACGCGGGCATGAAGCGCAGCAGGCACTTGTACGCGCGGCGCTCGCAGAATCTATTGGCCAGTGACTCCAGTAACCGGGGTAGTTCCTCGTTCATCTGGTCCTCAGTTGGTCGATAATGTGCTGAGCATCGGCAATGCACTGCCGAAGAAGTTGGTCCGCGTTGAAGCCCTCACGGCGAACTTGTCGCCCGTATCGGTCGGACCCTTCAACGATCCAGCAAGCGGCGGACCGTTCTTCCATGCGGAAGAACCATCCGGCGACTTTCCCGGCAATGGGATACGTCCGGAGGAGTTCCGCGTCGGTCTTCGCTTGAATTGATTCTTTCATCTCATGCTTGCCGAACGTCGGCGGTGAGGGGATGGCGACCCGTCAGCGGGGAGCCATACCCTCAACTGCCTTGTTGGCTGAATTGTTTCCAGTGAGTGTCAATGGCGGCCCGTGCACTACGACTATCAACAAGTTCATCTGCGTCGTTTGCCATGAAATCGAGGAACTTGAGAATCACGCGGGACTGTTCATCGTTAAACACTGCCCATCTTTCCTTCTCCCATTTCTGTAGATCAGTTCCATCTGATAAGGTCAGGGCGTAGATTGTGGCATCGGCGGTGAATGAGTCGGATGTTTTGAAGTGCCTTGCCGTCCACCGCATGTAGGCTGGCAGGTAATAGCGAAAGCCTTTCAGATCCAAGAAACACAATGCTTCGGAATGTTCTTCAATCTCACTGTCGGGCACGTCCTGCCATCTGGAGTCGGGGTCCTTTAGCCGTGCTTTTCGCCGCTCAGATTCAGAGCCATATTTGTCAATGACGTCCGCCTCGTGCATCGATACGCCATCATCTCGCCTCACGTCGGCAAAGGCATGCTCGATCATGACTATGAGATCATCTGCATTCATCTACATACAGCCAACGTCTGCGATGAGGGGCAAAGCCCCGCCGCGGGGATTTGTACCTTCAGCGCCTTGTTGGAATCCGAATGTTCTCTCTTCTCTTCTCCAAAACCAACCCAAACCGACGCCTCGAGCCGCCACCATTTTCCGATCTGCCGGCCGCGACCTGCGCAACAAACGCAGTCCCCGACACGCTGAGCGGTCGGCTTGCCGCGCGATCACGCGCGGCAGTGGCGGCGAGCATTCGCCCCATTATCTATTCCATTCCAACGTCTAGGTTGGCCGCCAGCAGTCTGGATTCTCTCTTTTGTCTGCAACTCCGGGCTCGCTGTACGGCCCAACCTCTTGTTCGGCGATCCGAAATCTTTTCTGGTTCTTGATCTGATCTCCGGTCTTTCAGCCCATCAATAATCCGAAATATTTCTTTTCTGATTTCTTAATCAGCCGAACGTCTGCGGTGTGGGGCGCCGAACTCTGGCGCGACGATTGCCCTGCAATCGGCGTGCCACGGGTGAGGCGTACCGCACCACCGCTTTGTTCGGCTCTCATTGTTTGGGAAGTCGAAATCCTCTCCAGAATGTGTATCCGCTAAAAACCAAGAAGACGATCCCGAGTAATCCCGGAAGCTCTGCCACGCGCCCAGTCGCTAGTCCGGTGAGGAGGAATACTGTACCAGCTGCCAATAGGAATAGTGCCTGTACGTAGGTGTTTTTCCGAACGTTCCCCATGACATTCTTGCCGATTGGAGAGAAGTGGATGTTTTGGTCTATGAGCTTGATCATATCGGTAACGCTCTGTTCGCATTGGCCCCGACAAGCAAGGCCTTTCCCCAGATCTATAGCGCAATCACGACAAAGACCTTTCCCGCATGACTTGCAGGTACCAATGGCATCATGATCATCGTGGTAGAAGCATTTCATATTTCTTCCTTCTGCCGAACGTCAGCGGTGAGGGGACGACTCACCCGCCACGGGTGAGGCGTACCCTCAAACGCCTGGTTCTGCTCTCTGTTTCTTCAATCCGAATTCTTTTCCGAAATCTGAAGTGGCTGCGCTCTTGTCTCGGGTCTGGTCCATTCCTATATATCCGCATCGCGCGTGTTGGCCAGAAGCTGATCGAACTCGGTGTATCTCATTGCCGCGCATCGGGCTGTCCGATTCTTTTCGTATCCATTTTACCTGGTGAGCCGTTCTGGTGAATAGGGCCTCCGCTATTTCCGTATGCCCTATTCAGCAGAACGTCTGCGATGAGGGGCAAAACCCCGCCGCGGGGTTTTGTACCTTCAGCGCCTTGTTGGAATCCGAATGTTCTCTCTTCTCTTCTCCAAAAACCAAACCAAACCGACGCCTCGAGCCGCCACCATTTTCCGATCTGCCGACCGCGACCTGCGCAACAAACGCAATCCCCGACACGCTGAGCGGTCGGCTTGCCGCGCGATCACGCGCGGCAGTGGCGGTGAGCATTCGACCCATATCTATTCTATTCCAACGTCAGCGGTGTGGGGCGTTGACCCGCAGCGGGGCAACGTACCCACAACTGCCTGGTTGGAGCATTCTTCTCTTCCATGGACGCGGAGTTCTTTGCTTCAACGCTTATGACTTTTGTTTAGTAATCGTGCAGTTTCGATTATTGCGCCCATTTAGAGTTTATATTTAGACAATAGCGGATGAATTATTGTCAATATCACAGCAAATAGCACAATTGCTATCAATGCAATTGTCTCGCTGTGTTGAGTGTTTGAAGCAATTTGTGTTTTCAGTCCAAAGAGGGCCGCAATCAACAGTATAAGCCCAGAGGCGTAGTACGATGCTCTTGCCCATTTCGTTTTTCCTGGGCATATGCATCTGTATATGACGTCGGTGCTGTATCCGAGCATTTCTATTATGGGGGCTATGATGCTCATTCTGTTTTGCTCCAACGTCAGCGATGAGGGTCAAATCCCCGTCCGCGGGGATTTGTACCTTCAGCGCCTTGTTGGAATCCGAATGTTCTCTCTTCTCTTCTCCAAAAACCAAACCAAACCGACGCCTCGAGCCGCCACCATTTTCCTATCTGCCGGCCGCGACCTGCGCAACAAGCGCAGTCCCCGACACGCTGAGCGGTCGGCTTGCCGCGCGATCACGCGCGGCAGTGGCGGCGAGCATTCGCCCCATTATCTATTCCATTCCAACGTCAGCGGTGTGGGGCGTTGCCCCGCCCGCGGGGCGACGTACCCACAACTGCATGGTTGGCCAACGATTTATCTTTCCTTCTACAGAGCATGAAGTGCATTACCACTCCTATGATTAATGATCCACCGATTAATATGAGGTTGTGGTTGAAGCGGATAATGGGGTCAGGAGTAATCATCCGAATAGCTATTGGTGATACAGTGATCAGCATAAGGATGGCTGAGGTTGAGACTATTGAGACCTTGATGTCCGGGAATATCCGAAGCGCACGACGAATGTAGCAAGAATACGCAAGGCCAATGCCCAACAGCGCCGTGGCAACTCCAAAGGCAATGGCCTGGTTTCCATTAATTATCGCTTGGATTTCGAATGCATTTGCTTTGATAAATTGTTTATCCGCAATGATCCGAAATCCAAGGTGTCCGATTAATAGTCCGGCTAGCAGCGCGCTCGCATTAATGTGCTTTACCGACTCTTCAATTGTTTCATCCATATATTTTTGGCCAACGTCAGCGATGAGGGTCAAAGCCCCGCCGCGGGGATTTGTACCTTCAGCGCCTTGTTGGAATCCGAATGTTTTCTCTTCTCTTCTCCAAAACCAACCCATACCGGCCCTTCGAGTCGCCACCATATTCTTCATCGCCGACCGCGACCTGCGCAACAAACGCAGTCCCCGACTCGCTGAGCGGTCGGCTTGCCGCGCGATCACGCGCGGCAGTGGCGGCGAGCAACCGACCGATATCTATTCTATTCCAACGTCAGGCTTCACCCGGCGGCGAACCCGCCGCGGGCGAGCCGTACGGAGTGAAAGCCGTTGTTGGGGCATCATTCAAATAAGTCAGAATGCGTGCCCATTCGTTCGAAGATAATTGCCGTCGTCT
>Ga0209573_1002002_pt1 | contig 27963 bp, 20 predicted proteins | sample TNRBio252014_DNA_FD_185870 | JGI IMG/M metagenome (GOLD analysis project Ga0209573, IMG submission 185870) | Wastewater treatment Type I Accumulibacter community from EBPR Bioreactor in Madison, WI, USA - TNR Reactor_6/25/2014_ DNA (SPAdes)... | ecosystem: Engineered > Bioreactor > EBPR >... | reverse complement strand
GACCTTCCAGCACTTCTACGTCAATGCCGGTGCGCACGTAAATCCGGTCAATAAAGTTATCGCGGTTCAGGGCTTCGCGGACCGCGCTGGTCCCGATCGCCTGAATGCGGTCAACGCCGTAACTTTCCGTTACCGTCTTGAAGTTGCGCAGAATCGCAATCGCCTCGCGCATCGCGGTGTTACTGATGCGGCCCGTCGCAAAGACATCTTTCCCGAAGCGGACGGGTTTCTGCAGATTTTCAAGGTAACGGATCTCGGTCTGGGGCGTGATCTCGGCGACCAGCATGCGGATCGCGCTGGTTCCGATATCAATCACCGCGACGGTCTGTTTCTGCGAGTCGGGTTCTTTCATGATGCCTTTCCTGAGGCTTCGCTGCCGAGACGCGCGGCCCCTTTGACAATGGCATAGTCTTTGAGTTTTGACGGCACCACTTTCACCTGGGCCACAAGAGGCTTCATCGCGTATTCCTGCATGACCTGACGGGCCGCGGGCAGCAGCAGATCACCCATGGCCTCCACAAGTCCGCCGCCGAGCAAAATAAGATCCGGGCTGAGAATATTCACCACATTCGCCATCGCGATACCCAGAATGGCCGCCTTGTCGGAAATCAGTTCACGCACGGCTTCATCCTGATGCGCGGAGCGGGCCAGCGCCTTGCTCTTGATTTTCCGAATGTCGTAATCCGTGCTTTCAAGCAGATGCGGAGCCTTTTGCTTCATCACAAGCAGCATGGCTTCCGAAGAAATGCGCAGACGTCCAAGATGGTCTTCCACTGTTCCGGCTTTCTGGGCGCCCGCGAGAAAAGACGGGAGCGAAAGAAACGTATGCCCGATTTCTCCCGCAGCTCCTGTCGCGCCGCGGTAAAGCTTGCCGTCAAGAATCATCGCGCCGCCGACACCGGTGCCGAGAAAAATCCCAAAGACGTGTTTGTGCCCTTTGGCCGCGCCGAACTGCTGTTCGCCGTAAAGTCCGGCGTTCACGTCATTTTCCACAGCGACCGGCACGCCGAAATGGCGGCGGAGCTTTTCTCCCAGAGGATAATTTTTCATAAAGCTGATATTCGGAGAAATCCGGACAACGCCTTCTTCCGCATGAATGATGCCGGGGCATCCAAGCCCTATGGAACGGACATCTTTGATCGAAATTTTTCCTGACAAAACAGTTTCAATACTTTCGACGAGCGTCTTGAAAAAAAATTTCTCTCCGCGGTTAGGTTCTACCGCTGCTTTGTAGAACGACTTGATCTCGTAGCGTTCATCCAGAAGAGCCGCCAGCATTTTGGTTCCGCCAAGATCCACTCCGACCACGTATTTTTTACCGTTTCGTGCCATACTTCCCTTTCCTTCGCTCAAAGCTCCAAGCGCGCGAATATAAAGATGATTTATCAGCCCGTTGTTCCGGATCTGTAAGGTGTATGTAAAGAAATGACATCTGCGTTCATTAGCCCCCGGATTATAGCCTTTCTTTCAGGAAGCCCCAAGCTCATAACCTCACTCCTTTTTGGGAAGAAGACCCGGCGAGACAAACCACTCCATGATGGCACCGCCCCCGGAAGCCGAAGGCATTTCCCAACAAAGTTTCATCAACCCCGCTTTTTTGAATTCGAAAACCGCCTGGCTGGAACCGGTGATCAGATAGGAGGAAAGCTTTCCCAGAAAGGGTTCGTGACTGCTGATTAACACCGGAACATCGGGGTTTTGACGAGAAAGGAGCGCGGCCGCCTTGCTCACATCGCCTTCCGGCGTCAGGACACCGCTCAACCGCACTTTTACATCCGGAAAAAACTCTCGAATCACATCAGCGCTCTGGACAGCGCGGCGGTAGGGACTGGAAAGAATGAGACCGGGTTTGTCCTTGCGGCAACCAAGCCAGCGGCCTGTTCTGCGAAGTTTCCGTTTCCCTTCAGGAGTTAAAAGACGGTCACGGTCTGGAACAGGGCGAAGCCCCCGAAGCTCCGCGATACCGTGCCGCAAAAGATAGATTTCCATGTTTCCTCAGGCTTTAAGTGCCTCAGAAAGCATAACTTAAGAAAAGCGGTTCCGCCACGGCAAAGAAACTCTATGAGGAGAAATAAGAACAGAATCAAAAAAGTCCAAAAATACTTTCCTTCAGCTCTTGAAAAACTCTGTTTCCCATGGAAGGCTTACATACAAGAGTTCTTAAAGCGTTAAAAAATCTCTCCCTGAGGGGGTTTGGAAACCATGAGTTACTCGTCAAAACAAGAGGAAGGTTCAATTGTAAAGGGGGTCCTGGAATACGCGATGATTTTCGGAATGCTGGCGGTAGTCGGTATGGTCGCTCTGGAAGCTTTCAGCTCCAACCAGCACACCCTGATGAATTTCCGCTTCACCTACTAGAATTTTCTTCTTCTCCGTAACCCCGCCGCCCTGAGCTTCATGGCGGCGGAAGGCAGTACGGAATCTCACGGCTCCGCAAAAACCATCCTTCAATTCTACAACTTCGTATTCAGCTGTTTAAAATCCTGGAGAGCGAGCCCAAGGCGGGTTAAAAGCTGGGAGATGTGTTTACCGTATTCGGCCAGAAGTTCCGGCATGGCGTCAGGGGTCTGGCGCCAGTTCTTGATAAAATGAAAAAGAACATCCTGGGGCTGACGGACGTCCAGCTCAACTCCCAGTTTTTTGGCAAGTTTATGGATGTAAATACACTCGGTTACAAGAGCGCCCTCGGGGTTTTTCACAAACCGGAAGGCGCGGCTCGCCAGCTCCGCACTTAAAAATTGCGCGATGGGCGCCTTGCGGATTTCCACGTTAAAAGTTTTGGCCGTTTCCATCATCCGGTAAGCAGCGGTCGCTTTGCGCTGAAATCCTGAAGCCGCGAGTTTGTACAGTTCATCCAGCAGGCGGCGGCTCAGCACATGCTCCGCAGCGTAGCGGAATTCCATGGGAATCGGAAGCCGGATCGAACCGTAGACCTCGTTAATGCGGCGGCTTTCTTCATAGACCCGCTCGTAAAATTTACTGATACTGTCAATCTGCCGGCGCGTCAGGCGCGAGATGATATTCATGCGGTCCTGCAGAAGAAGCTCTTTCAGCGTAAAGTGCCGGTCGCCGAAGCGGGCATCGATACGTTTGAAGATTTCAACAATGTGGCAGTTATACAGATCATCAAAAATCTCGGACTCGAGCGATTCAAACTCTTCCGCCGAAGTAAAGGGCTTCACAGAGCACCGGAAATCATAAAGCCCTGTCTGCAGCGCGAGAAATACGAGATCCTTTTCCTCGAGCGTGATTTTTGAAACGATTTTGACGCGTCCAAAGTTCACGGTCAGGCTGCCGAAAGTCTCTTTGCGCTGATACGCAACCTGCAGGTTAAAGCAGTAGAGGTCAATATTTTCAGCCTGAGGGTAGTAGTCCTCAAAAACAGAACCCATCGCGTAGTAACTGACAATATGCTCCAGGGTCGCGACAGCGGATTTGACAAGTTTCTCGTACACGCCGCGGCCGTCCCTGAGTTCATCCACATTGCTTTTCGCTTTTTCAAGACGGACAAGAAACTCCTCTTCAAAACTTGCGCCCGTGATCTCCCGGGCAAGCTGTATCGCCCGGGCCGCGTACTGAAGGATCTGCACGGTTTCGATTCCTGAAAGCTCCGTAAAAAACCAGCCGCAGCTTGTAAACATCAGCATCGCGTGGCGCTGCATCTCGAGAAGTTTCAGACAGCGGCTCACCTCTTCGTTGTTCATTTCACGAAGACGGTGTTTTTCAAAAAAAGCGCGGATGTTGATTTCCCGCCGGTCGAGAACCACTTGAATGTAATCATCCCGCACAGCCCAGGGATCCTTGAGAAGCTCCGACGCCCTTTCCTCATACAGACGGGCAAGCTCATCACTGAGCCAGTTGAGGGATTCGCGCAGCGGCTTTCTCCAATGCTGGGTCCATTCTCCAGGCCCGCCGCCGCGGCAGCCGCAATGGTCGTACCAGCGCTTCACGCCGTGCGCACAGCTCCAGGCCGTGCCCTCGCCGTTTTCGCCGTGCTTCAGACGCACTTCGTGTTCGGGCGGGTTCTCGGCGAGGTATTCACCGTAATTTACAATGCGGTAACCGCGCGCCGGCGCTTCGACATTGGTCAGATACGCAACCGCACGGTCGCCGAACGCCTTGTGGTGGCCGTAGGTTTCACCATCCGTGGCGACGTGGATCAACTGCGGTTTGCCGTTGCTGTCGACAACAGCCCGCTCAATGGACTGCATGAAAATCTGCGCGTCAAAAAGGAGGTTCTCAAAACCCGCGGCCTTGGAAATAGGGCCGTCGTAGAAAAAGACATCAATAAAGCGGGCGGGATCCTTTTTCAAAAAACAGCGGTACGGTCTGCGCGGATCAATTTCTCCATTCGTCACATGCTGCCACGGCCCGTCAAACGCGCGGAAAGCTTCGGCCTGGTGCGGTTCGAGGATAATAAATTTCATCCCTTCTTCCACGAGCACCTCAAGCGTGTCTTCATTCACGGCGGTCTCGGGAAGCCAGATCGACTCCGGTTCACGGCCGAAACGATGCCGGAATTCGCGCACACCCCAGCGCACCTGCGTTATTTTATCGCGTCGGCTGGCCAAAGGCATGATCATGTGATTGTAAACCTGCGCGATCGCGTTGCCGTGACCATTATGGGCTTTACGGCTTTCATGATCGGCTTCGAGGATTCTCTGGTAAGTATGGAAATGCCGGGCTTCCAGCCATGACATCAGCGTCGGGCCGAAATTAAAACTCATTTTGGTGTAGTTGTTGACGATGTCCGTTATTTTGCCGTCCTGACCAAGCACACGCGCGCGGGAATTGGGCATGTAGCATTCAGAGTGAATGCGGTCATTCCAGTCGTGGAAAGGCGCCGCGCTTTCCTGAGGTTCAATATCTTCAATCCAGGGGTTTTCGCGCGGCGGCTGGTAAAAATGGCCGTGAATACAAAGACAGGCTTTGGTCACAGGTTCAATACGAGTCCTGGCTTAAGAGACCGATTTTAACCTTGCCGTCCGTCCACTTCAGGCTGATCTTGTCTTCCCGGGCAAGCCATCCGAGGGCCTGATTAAAAAGGGCTGTATCCGACATTCCGATCGCTTTCTGAAGTTTGGCCGGTGACGTTTCACCGGAGGAGGTCAGCGCTTTATGAATTTTACCCGCGGTTTCGCCAATCAAATAATATTCTTCCTGCATCATGCACCTCTTCTTTATGACAGGGCCTTGAAGCCCTTATTAAAATCAGGCGTTACACCAAACCTAATTACGGCTAATGCCGCGCGGTTATTAATGCTTGATAAAATATACCCCTCAAAGACAGGGTTTTATAGGGGGCTGAGAAATTAATTTTCGCAGTAAACGCGGTAGTCAATGCGGGGGAAAATGTTGTTTCTGCTTTCAATACCGGAAAGCCAGCCTTCATCGATCCGGTTCTGAAGCACGTCTTCGTAAATTCTCGTAAAATTCAGCAGATGATCCTTGGTGCGCTTTTCCGCGTACGGCACCATCGTCCCTGTATGCATGATAAAGGCCCAGTCGCTGGACTGCGCGAGAAGAAGCTCGCGGGCGGCCTGATTCAATGCCCGCTCGGTCAAGCCTCCGCTGTGACGGAAACGTCCCGCCAGTTCCCCCATTCGAAGCGAAGCTTTGTGCAGATGGCGGTAAATCCAGTGGTTCGCGTTTGAAAGCCATGTCTCGGCGTAACCCTTCCAGCCCCAGCTGGAAAAAGACGGCGTGCAGACCTGGTTCACGGGATACTCCCGAAGATAATCCGACGGCGTCGCCAGGCGGATGGTCTTTTGATCGCAGGCAGTTTTACGGATCAGGAAATTCAGAAACTCGGGGCCTTCATACCACCAGTGTCCGTAAAGCTCCGCGTCATACGGCGCCACGATCACCGGTTTGCGGCCAAGAAAACTCTGAAGATACTCGGCCTGTTTCTCGCGGTTAAAAAGGAAGTTCCCCGCGTGATCCGCGGCTTTCGCAACCGCGCGCTCGCGCGAGTAAGGTTCTTTATGATCCGAAGCGCCCGTGATGCGGTGGTACTTGATTCCGGTTGAAACCCGCAGGCCGTCCGGCGAGATGTAGGGCTTGATGTAGTCAAAATCCAGATCAAAACCGATATCACGGTAATATTCACGGTAATCATGATCGCCGGGATAGCCTTCCACCGCGGACCAGACCTGCTTTGAGGATTCCACGTCGCGGGCGAAAGCCGCCACACCGCTCGGACAATAAACCGGCGCGAACACTCCGTACTTGGGACGAGGCGTCGCGTGAAGAATGCCGTGCGTGTCCGTGAGAAAATAACGGATCCCAACTTCTTTAAGAAAACGATCCGCCCCCGGATAGTAACCGCATTCCGGCATCCAGATACCGGCGGGGCCTCTTCCAAAAGTTTCTTCATACTGGCGCGCCGCTGTCTGAATCTGCGCGCGGACAGCGCCGCTCGTGCGGTTCACAAGAGGCAGAAAGCCGTGAGTCGCGCCGCAGGTAATGATTTCAAGAACGCCGGCGTCCTGGAATTTCTTGAAAGCTTCCGTGAGATCGCGTCCATAGCGGTAAAACGTCTCACGCGTCTGCGTGAACTGCCAGTAATAGTGAAGGGCCGTTCCGTGATATTCCGGAAGAAAGCGCGTGCGGTCGACTTCCTTGTTCGCCAGTTCAATCAGCTTATCAATGTGGCGGACATAGCGGTCCTGAAGAAGAGGATCCTTCAGCATCGAAATCAGAGGAGGCGTCAGCGACATGGTGATACGGAAATGAATACCGTCACGCTGCAGGCCTTCAAACATATGGATCAGCGGAACATACGTTTCCGTGATCGCCTGGTAAAGCCAGTTCTCTTCAAGAAAATACTCATGCTCAGGGTGGCGGACAAACGGCAGATGCGCGTGAAGCACAAGGGTCAGAAAACCTTTTTCTTCCATGACTACACCTTCCCCTGTTTAAAAACCGGCGCGGGCCGTGAAGTTTCCCGCTGAACAACCGGCGTAATCACGCGCTCTTCAATACCGTCCGAAGATTCGGCTTTCGCGTCAAAAACGAAATTTCCATCAGGCAGAGCGAAACGGAAAGAAAACGTTCCATCCGGCCGCAGCTTGATCACCTTGCCCTGAAATGTGACTTTCGCGTCAGGTTCCGTACCGCCGTAGACAATGACTTCACAATCAAGCCAGAAGAAAAACTTGCGGGCTTTCATCGCCTCAAGCCCCTGTCCGCCCCACGAACCGGAACCGGGACTCGACATACTTGTGACAATTCCTACTCCAGAACCGGAGCCGGAAGAAGCATTTCCCTGCATACGGTCCTGCATAAGCTTGCGCAGTTCCTGCGAACTTTTACCCACGTCAAACCCGCCGGAAAGCGCGTAAACCTTGTCAAAATCAATATCCATCCACTGCTCATCCAGAACATCCGACATCGAATCACGGGGCATCAAAACAGAATTGGAGCGGGCAAGAGAGAGAAAACGTCCGTCCTTGTGAAGAAGTCCGATCTCGACAAAATAACTTCTGTCAGGAACGGCGTTGATATGCCAGTGGTCGGTAATACCCCCCAGATACAGGTCCTGATAAGCCGGTTCGCTTTGGCTGTCCGTCACGTCATACACGCGCAGCACCGTGCAGATTTCACCCCAGCTGCCGCCGAGACTTTCCCGGCTGCCTTCAACGTAGTCTTTCTGCAGTTCCCAGTACGCGTAAATCCAGTGAGGATCGCGCACCATAAGGTAAATCAGATTGTCACCGTAATTTGAAGGAAGCTCCTGCGGAAATTCACGGACTGGAACCGGCGCTGGAGCCGAAGCCGCCGGAACGGCCGTCTTTTTCTTAACCGCCATTTTGGCGGGAGAAGCTTTCCGGACCGCGGCCGGTTTACGGTTCTGGGCATCGGCAATTTTTGAATAAACGGGTTTTTTCACCATCGCCACGCGAAGATCTCCGAAAGGCACCTTCGCTTCCTTCTTTGCAAGCCCCCGGGAACGGTCCGTCGCCTTGACGCGGCGGACATTTTTTTTCTCGGCCGCGGGAAGCGCGGCCTTGGCCTTTGGAGCTGAGGGCTTCTGAACTTCTTTTCTGGAAAGTTTCACGGGCGCTTTCTCCGGACGGACCGGGGATTTTTTCTGAGGCTTTTTCCCGGAAACGGGCGCGGGCGCCGGCTTCTTCATCGGCACTGTTTCTTTCACAGGCTTCGCTTTCTTGACCAGGGCCGGCTTTTTCACAGACACCTTTTTCTTAAGGGTCTTTTTTGCCGGAACCTTGACGGCAGAAGTTTTCTTCGCGGTCGGTAATTTACGGGAAAGCTTTTTCGCGGCCTTCACCAAAGCCCGGCGGACAGTCTTAACCCGGGATGAAATGCGGGACAAAATCTTTGGTTTTTTCAGGGACTTAACAGAAGAAGAGGTCTTGCGGGCAGTGCTTTTTGAGGCGGCGGCTCGGGATTTGGGTACGGCCTTTTTACCCGCGGAGGAACCTGCGGCTTTGCGGACAACAAATTTGGAGGTCTTTTTTGTATTCCCGGCGCGAGCCATAAACGATTTCCCTAAGGGGGGTCATGTACCGTTATCAGCCTTTCTTAACAGAATCATGATACTGCAACAGTTATGCCTTTCAAACGAAAAACTTCGGAAAACATCAAAAAAAGAATCGTTTTAGCGGGGTCTGGGAACAGAAAAGGGTATTCCCCAGATTTCACGGGCGTATTCGGTGATCGTCCGGTCGCTTGAAAACTTGCCGGAACGGGCCACGTTCAGGATCGACTTCGCGGTCCAGGCTTCCGGCTGAAGGTATTGCTGGGAAATAATTTCCTGCACGCGGCAATAGTCATCAAAGTCCGCGCAAACCAGATAGGGGTCGTTATTCATCAGGTTGTGCACGATGCCGCTGAAGGCGCCCGGATCCACGGGTGAAAAGAAACCGGAAGAAATCATTTTGAAAATTTCAGCCAGCACAGGCGACCGTTCAATATAGTCCCTCGGGTTATATCCCGTGGATTTCAGGCCGGCGACCTGATCCGCTTTGAGTCCAAAGGTGAAAATGTTCTCATCCCCCACGGCTTCGGCCATTTCAATATTCGCGCCGTCCCAGGTTCCGATGGTGAGCGCGCCGTTGACCATGAATTTCATGCAGCCCGTTCCGGAAGCTTCCGTCCCCGCCGTCGAAATCTGTTCAGATAAATCACTCGCCGGAAAAATGCTCTCGGCCAGAGACACGCGGTAATTTTCAAGAAAAACGACCTTCATACGGTCGCCGATGGATTTGTCGTGATTCACGACATCGCCGATACTGTTGATGAATTTGATAATCATCTTGGCCATGCTGTAACCGGGAGCGGCCTTGCCCGCGAAAATAAAGGTGCGGGGCACGTGCGCGGCCTTCGGGTTCTGCTTGATTTTCAGATATTCTGAAATCACGTAGAAAGCGAAAAGCACCTGCCGCTTATATTCGTGAATGCGTTTGATCTGCACGTCAAAAAGCGAGTCCGGGTTCACGCGCACGCCCGTGAGGTTGTGAATCACCGTGGAAAGACTGCGCTTGTTGGCCTGCTTGATCGCGCGCCAGCGTTCCTGAAAGGCCTTGTCATCCTTCATGGGTGTGAGTTTTTCAAGCTCATAGAGGTCCGTCACCCACCGGTTCCCGACAGCTTCCTGAATGAGATTCGAAAGTTCAGGATTCGCGCTCTTCAGCCAGCGCCGCTGCGTGATTCCATTGGTTTTATTGTTGAATTTTCTGGGATAAAACTCGTGGAAGTCTTTAAACAGATCCGTCTTCAGAAGCGACGAATGCAGTTCCGAGACGCCGTTGACAGAATGACTGCCCGCGATCGCGAGGTACGCCATGCGGATCCTCTTGGGGCTGGCTTCTTCAATGATCGACATTCTTTTCAGGCGTGCCGTGTCGCCGGGGTAACGGTTGGCGACTTCGCGCAGAAAACGTGAGTTGATCTCATAAATAAGCTGCATGTGCCGGGGCAGAAGTTTTTCAAACAGCGGCACAGCCCAGCTTTCAAGGGCTTCAGGCATCACAGTGTGGTTTGTGTACGCGAAAGTACGCACCGTAATATCCCACGCGGTTTCCCAGTCCAGCTGCTCATCATCTAAAAGAACACGCATGAACTCCACAACCGCAAGGGCCGGATGGGTATCATTCAGCTGAATCGCGATCTTTTCGGGAATGTCATGAAGATCCGTATTCTCGGATTTAAAACGGCGGATAATGTCCGTAATCGAGGCAGCCGTGAAAAAGTACTCCTGTTTCAGCCGCAGCTCGCGGCCCATGGAGTTCGCGTCATTGGGATAAAGCACCTTGGAAATGTTTTCCGAGAACATCTTGTTGTACACGGCCTTTTCGTAGTCACCGTGATTGAAGTATTCGAAATCAAACTCTTCCGAACCTCTTGCTGACCAGAGACGCAGCGTGTTCACCGTGTCGTTCTGATAGCCTGGGACAGGAATGTCATAGGGCATCGCGACTACATCCTGGGTGTTCTGCCATTCCACGCAGAGTTTGCCGAAGCGGTCGTGGTACATATAGGTGTCGCCGTAGAGCTTCACCGTCACCGCGTACTCAGGACGCGCGAATTCCCAGGGGTTGCCGTGCTTCAGCCACTCATCGGGAGATTCAACCTGATGGCCTTCCACAATTTTCTGATTGAAAATTCCATAGTCATAACGGATGCCGTACCCGTGTCCAGGGATGCCCAGCGTCGCCATCGAATCCAGAAAACACGCGGCAAGACGACCCAGACCGCCGTTGCCCAGCCCCGCGTCCGGTTCTTCATCGCGGATAATGTCATACTCAAGATCCAGCTCTTTCAGGGCATCCTTCACAGGGCCGGAAAGATTGAGATTGAGCATGTTGTTGGATAAAAGCCGCCCGATCAGAAACTCCAGGGAAAGATAGTAAACCCGTTTGACGTTTGTCTGGTGATACTGCTGCTGGGTCTTGATCCAGCGCTCCACAATGCGGTCACGCACCGCCATGGACAGGGCCATGAAATCGTCGTGGCTTGTGGTCGTGAACTGGTCTTTGGCGAGACGGTAAAAAAGGCTGGATCGGAAGGACGTCTTGAGACCGTCCTTGGTCATATCCTTGTGAACGAGCACCCAGGGTTCTTTCGCGGGTTTGTGTTTTGACATAGGGACCTTCCTCGCTTATTGGGGGTGTTCAAAAGGAGCATCCGGGCTTCGAATGCCGCGGATCAGCTTAACAGATTCAAAAGAATGCGTTCAACAAGGAACTTTTATCGGCCTCTCAGCTGTTTTCATAAAGGAAGAAAACGGCCGCCGACGGGGGAATGTTCATTTCAAACGAAAAAGGCTGATGGTGCCAGGGCTGAACTTCGCTCTCCCTGAGCCCTTCATTACCGATACCGCTGCCGCCGTATTCCGCGGCGTCGGTGTTCAAAACTTCGCGGTACCGCCCGGCCAGCGGCGCGCCGACCCGGTATCCCGTCCGGGGCACGGGTGTCATATTAAACACGCAGAGAATGAGCTGTTTTTTTTCACGCGACCAGCGAACAAAGCTGACCACGCTTGAATCACGATCCGAAAAATCGATCCACTGAAAACCTTCGGGGCTGAAATCCATTTCATAAAAAGCGGGCAGACCGCGGTGAAGCCGGTTGAGATCTTTAACAAGCAGCGCCCAGCCCCGGGCGAAAGGCTCATCCTGAAGATGCCAGTCCATCGATTGGCGGCAGCTCCACTCTTCAAACTGGCCCATGTCCACCGACATAAAAAGAAGTTTTTTACCCGGATGCCCATACATATAAGCAAGAAAAAGCCTCGCGTTCGCGAGCCGCTGCCAGTCATCTCCCGGCATTTTCTTGAACAGAGACTGCTTGCCGTACACCACTTCGTCGTGGGAAATCGGCAGCACAAAATTTTCCGTGTACGCGTAGATCATCGAAAAAGTCAGCATGTCCTGGTGGTATTTCCGGTGCACAGGCTCATGCGAAAAATAATTCAGCATGTCGTGCATCCAGCCCATGTTCCACTTCATGCTGAAGCCCAGTCCTCCCGTGTAGGTCGGCCGCGAAACACCCGTGTAGGCGGTGGATTCCTCGGCGATGGTCAAAACACCGGGATTTCGAAAATGAACGATTTCATTAAATTTCTTAAGAAAATCAATGGCTTCAAGATTCTCGTTGCCGCCATAGCAATTTGGTTCCCACTGTCCGGGCGGACGGGAGTAATCCAGGTAGATCATCGAGGCCACGGCATCCACCCGAAGGCCGTCGAGGTGATACTTCTCAATCCAGAAAAGCGCGTTTGAAATCAGGAAGTTGCGCACTTCGGCCCGGCCGTAATCGAAAACCAGAGTGCCCCATTCCCGGTGCTCCCCTTTTTTCCAGTGGTCATACGCGTAAATCTGACGACCGTCAAAATCCGCGAGGCCGTGGGCGTCTTTGGGGAAATGCGCGGGCACCCAATCCAGAATGATGCCGATACCGTTTGTGTGGCATGCGTTTACAAAGGCCATGAAATCCGCGGGAGTTCCAAAACGGCTGGTCGGAGAAAAATAGCTGATGACCTGATAGCCCCACGATTCATCCAGAGGGTGTTCAGTGATCGGCATCAGCTCAATATGCGTGTACCCGCGCTCAACCACAAAAGGAATCAGTTTTTCGGCAAGTTCCTGATACGTTAGAAATTCTTCGCCGTTTTGTCCCGCGCGCATCCACGACCCGAGATGCGCTTCATAAATAGACAGCGGCGCTTCCATCGGATTTTGCGAAGCCCTCTTTTTCATCCACTCGCCGTCCGTCCAGGGAAAGTTGTCGATTGAAGTCACAATCGAGGCCGTGCGCGGCCGGACTTCGGTGCGGAAAGCGTAAGGATCCGATTTAAACAGCCAGTGCCCCTCAGGCGACTGAACGGAGAATTTGTAAAGCGTGCCCGCGTCAAGACCGGGAAAGAACCCGTCCCAGAAACCGGATCCTGAAAGACGGGTCAGATTATTGCGGCCCGGAAGCCAGTCATTAAAATCGCCCACAATGCTTACGGCCAGGGCATTCGGCGCCCATACAGCAAAGTAAGTTCCCTTTTGTTTTCCTGAAACACAGGGGTGAGCGCCCAGTTTCTGATAGCTGTCAAAATGAGCGCCTTCGTTGAGCAGATGAAGATCAAAGGAGGAAATGCGGACATTTTTCAGGGAAACCGGTGCGGGACGGACGGGGGCGCTCGCGGGGGAGAGCTGCTTTTTCTTTTTCAAAGGTCCGGTCTTTTTCTTAATCACAAAAACCCCGAAATCAAATAGCCGGGCGGCCCGATCAGAAATAAAACAATTAGAAAAGCTTATACGGGCATTAATGCATGAAACTTTGGAATTATAAACACAATTTTTGTTCCCCGCCCCAATTGACTCTCAACATGGATGCGGCCCTGATGAGCTGTCACAATGCCTTTGGTGATCACAAGTCCGAGTCCCGTGCCTTTTTCACCGGCGGCGGCGGGACGCCCGAACTGTTCAAATTTGTTGAAAAGTTTTTCAACACCTTCGGGCGGAATCCCGGCGCCTGTGTCTTCAACCGAGCACTCGATGTCGTGCCCGATATCTTTCACCGAAACCGAAATGAATCCTTTTTCCGTGAACTTCAGCGCGTTGCTGAGAAGGTTCATGTAAACCTGTGTGATCTTGTCGCTGTCCGCCTCGATTTCAATTTTGGGATGGCTGTACGCCTGCCTCATTTCAAGACCGCGGGATTCCACGCTAGGCCGGAAGCTCGCGCAGACTTCCTGGGTAAGACGAACCACATCAAAGCGCGTTTTCTCAAGTTTCATCTTGCCGATTTCAATCTTGGTAATATCGAGAAGATCATTGATCAGCAGGTTCAAGCGGTTCATGTTCCGGTGAACCATCTCAAGAAAAAAGCGCTGATCCGGTGTAATCGCTCCCAGAATGCCGTCGAGCATCTGTTTGGTGCCTTCAATGGAAATAGAAAGCGGCGAGCGAAGCTCGTGCACGACCATACCGACAAACTCTTCGCGCATCTCCTGCACCTTCCGGCGCTCCAGGGCATAACGCAGCACGCGTTCGAAAATACTCTGGGTGATATCGCCCTTGACCATGTAATCCTGAGCGCCGCGGGCGATGGCTTCCACGGCGACTTCCTTATCGGACAATCCCGAACAGATCACAATCGACACGCCCGGCGCTGCAGGCTGAATCTGTTCATAGGTCGCGAGGCCCTGGCTGTCAGGCAGAGACAAATCAAGAAGGATAAGGTCAAAGCGCCGGCTGTTGAGAAGTTCCAGCGCTTCGGAAACCCGGACGGCCGAAGTGACTTCATAAATGCAGTCTTTTCCGCCGATTTTTAAAAGAAGTTTCTGCATGAGCATCGCGTCTTCCGCGTCATCTTCCACCAGCAGAACATGAATCGTGCGCGTTTCGGAAGGCATCAGGCGTCTCCCGGGAGAATCACAGGACCCAGCCAGTAATCCATCAGCGATTTCATAACGCCGACCAATTCTTCAAAATTCACGGGCTTGCGGATGAAGGCGTTCGCGCCGAGACTGTAAGCAATCGCGACGTCCTCTTCGGACTCCGAGGTTGTAAAAACAATCACGGGAATTTTTTTAAACCGCGGGTGGGCTTTAATATCGCGAAGGGCTTCCCGGCCGTCTTTTCGCGGCATGTTCAGATCCAGAAGAATAAAGCAGGGTTGATCAGAAGCCGACGAGGACGCGTAAATACCCCGCCTCTCCAGATAGTCCAGAAGGTCTTCCCCATTTACAACGCGCCGAAGCTTATGCTGCGTTCCGGTCTTCAAAAAAGCCTTATGCGCCAGCATAAAATCGTCATCATCATCTTCAGCCATCAAAAGGGTCAGAACTTCCAGATCAGGACTCACTCAAACTTCCTCAGGTTTAGACCGCGGCGGGCAGGGTCACAATGAAAACGGCCCCTTCACCCGGGCGGCTCTTGGCTGTGATCGTGCCGCCGTGACGGTTAACAATCTTCTGACAGACAGAAAGCCCGATCCCGGTGCCTTCATACTCGGTGCGGGTATGAAGCCTCTGGAACGGAACGAAAATCCTGTCCAGATACTTCTCATCAAAACCGATGCCGTTGTCCTTAATTCTAATTTCATGGAATCCGTTCTTCAAGTCCGTTGAAGAGATTTCAATGACAGGAACCGAATCTTTTTTCCGGAATTTGATCGCGTTACCGATGAGATTAAGAAATATCTGGTGGATCTGCGTGGGATCCGCCATGAGACGCGGCAGGTTCTCGATTTTAATGCTCGCCTCCGTTTCCAGAATCCGGAGTTCAAGATCCAAAAGGACATTCTTCACAAGCTCATTCAAATCAACCGGGGTAAAAGGCTGCTGCTTGCGCATGACACGAGAATACGTCAGCAGATCTTCGATCAGATGACGCATCCGCCCCGCCCCGCTCACGACACGCTGAAGATAATCCTGGGATTCTTCATCCAGTTTTCCGCCTTCCTTTTCTTCAAGGAGTTTTGAAAAAGAAATGATTTTCCTGAGCGGTTCCTGCAGGTCATGGGAAGCAACATATGCGAATTCTTCCAGTTCCTTATTGGACCGGGCAAGCTCAACAGACTTACGGCGGATTTCCTGCTCAGCTTCTTTTTGATCGTGAATATCCTGAACCTGCGAGACAAAGGTCACAGGCTGCCCCTGTTCATCCCGCACGAGGCCGACACTGAGCAGGCACCAGATCGCTTCGCCTCCTTTGCGGATGTAGCGCTTTTCCATCTGATAGGACCGGATCTCTCCGGCAATCATCTTACGCACATACTCCAGATCCTTTTCCAGATCCTCCGGATGTGTCAGCCTCTGGAAATCGGTCGCGAGCAGTTCCGCTTCAGAATACCTCAGGATTTTACAAAGCGCGGGATTCACCCTCACCCATCGGCCCTGAATGCTCAAGAGCGCCATTCCAATCGCGGAGCTGGCAAAGGCTTCACGGAAATGTTCCTCGCTCTGGCGAAGCGCGCTTTCAGTTTTGATTCTGTCGGTAATGTCCTCGGATATACCCAGAAGATGGCGGGGCTGATGCAGTTCATCCCAGACAGGCACCTTGATCGTGTGGAGAAAGCGACGTCCATAAGGCGTGTCCACGGGTTCCGAGGGAATGTCCACCAGCCGATCATCACGGAAGACCTGGCGATCCTTTTCCAGAAAAAAATCAGCCTGCTCTCTTGGGAATTGATCGTAGTCCGTTTTACCGATCACCTTATCTTTGGATAAACCGAACATGGTTTCGGCGCGCTTGTTCCAGAGCTCAAAAGTGCCGAACTTCTCCGGCTTCGCGTTTTTTGCAAACACCGCGACGGGAAGGTTATCGATAATCGTTTTAAAAAAACTGCGGCTCTGCCTGAGCTCTTCTTCCGCGAGCCGGCGCTGAGCGACTTCATCACGAAGAATCAGATTTACTTTGGAGAGTTCATCGGTGCGTTCCTGAACGGTCTGCATAATCACGCGATCCCGGGAGACCACAAGCGCGAGATACTGAGCGATCAGCAGCACAAAAAGCGCGACGGCAAGCGAGGCTGCCCAGGGGAGCGCGTTGGAAAGAGGTTTCACGTAGTAAACAGAAGGGGCACAGTAAAACTTTAACGTCTTGTCACCGACAGGAATCGCTTCTTCATACGAAAAAGCGCTCACCACTTTCGGTTTCTCAAGCGAGAGAATCGACGCTCCTCTCTGAGGAGCCGAAGGATCGTAATAGTAGAGAAACTTTTCCTCATCGGGGTTCGTCGCGTCATAAACCATCATGTCAATTCCCTGCAGCCCGATTTTAAGAAAGATCTCTTCAAAAATCCTGCAGAAGTGAAAATTGCCGACCACGAAACCCTGAAGATTGGCGAAAGAAGGGTCACGCTCTTTTAGAACCTCGTTCTTTTTATAAACAGGGTTCATCATGACCATGTTGAAAATTTCTCCCGGGTGATCAAGCCGTTTTGACTGCAGGATCGAGACCGCCCGTCCTGTCTCGGCCGCTTTTTTCATGGCTTCCATTCGTTCAGAATCCGCGGCAAGATCAAAGCCCGCGCGCGTGGACTGGATATGGAGCGGTTCGGAATAAAGAACCGGGTAATGCTCGTCACGAGGCGGTGAGACGACCACCTCATCAAACTCATTTCTTTCACGGATCTCAAAGGTCCGGGGCGCGTACAGCCGGCTCGCGTTCAGGACAAAAGCGTCCCGCTCGGGTAGAGTCACCCGAGGGACCCAGTCCACGGCGTACAGCGTCTTGTTAGACTCCACCGCATTTTTCACGAAGAGTGAAAATTCTTCCATGTCCACTTCATTGGAGCTGTCAAAAAACGCTTTGAGCGCGTCCATCATCTGAATGTCAGACTCCAGATACCGCCGGAAAACAGAGACCCTGTCTTCCGCCTTTGAGATGAACTCCATTTCAAAATTCTGTCCCTGCTGATAACGGAGCACGTGAAAGACCTGCACGGACAGCATAAGACCGACGCAGACAACAAGAATCACCGGCGTAATCTGGCTGCCCCGTTTCCAGGCTTCGTAAATCAACATGATGCCGATCACGAGGAAGGCAAAGGAGGTATGCATCGCCATCGTCGTGAACATGCCCCAGATGTAAATGCTGTTGGATCCGTTGATATAACCGGCAAAGGAAATACCGCCAAGACCGATGAGAATCGCCCCCATACTGCCGGAAACCACAAACCTGTATTTTTTTTGAAAAAACCTGACCGAGAAAAAACCAAGGGCGATGAGACAGAAGGATACCGCCGTCGTGGGAGCCATGCGGCCGGGGTAATGGGTCAGGTAAGAAACGTTATAGGGAAGCAGAAGTTCGTCTATGCCCAGGTCCCAGCTGAACACATACTGAGAAAAAGACAACGCGCCGATCAGAAAAATAAACGCGCTCAGAACAGGGCCGGTTCTTTTGAGATGATAAGCATGGCAGATAAAAAGAAGTCCGGAGAGAAGAAAACAAACAGCTGTGTTGGGCATCATCGGCGCGAAATCGGGATAAATCTGGATAAGCGTGTTTGTCCCCGTTATCCATCCGAGCAGAACCACAACAGCAAGGACAAGACAGAAAACGCCTGTCAGAACCTGCAAAAACCGGACGTCATCAGAAATTCTGAACTTGAGCAAAAGCCGGACTCCATGTTATGGGAGTTGGACAAAACGGAAAATTGTCTTTATTTATCGGCTTTTGAGGAAAGGAACTTTGAACTTTTAAAGGAAGGCTGTCAGCCCCCCCGGAACAGAGACCCGGGGAGGCCTTTTCGTGGGGTAAAGCTATACCAGAGAGACTTTCGTGGATCTGCCCTGCTTGGCGACATTGATTTTCTCTTCACGGGCCAGCCACCCGATGGCCTGGTTGAAGAGAGCTGAATCCTCGACTCCGATTTCTTTCTGGAGTTTCGAAGGCGCCAGAGCGCCTTCCTTTTCAAGGGTTTGGTAAATCTTGCCTGCGATTTCGCCTATGAAATAATATTGTTCCTGCATCACGGACCTCCTGCTTTTATTAGGTTCAGCACTGCTTCATTATAGACCCGCGGACAGGGGGGCGTCAAAAGCGATCCGCGTAAAAAGACTTAAAAAAATGGGCATCACCGGCGTCCAGTTCAACGTAGAGCCCTTCCTCGCGAAGGGCCTCGGCGGAACGCTTGTAAACAGTGCCCGTAAGGAGGTCTTTAAGGCAAACCTCTTCGCTCTCCGCGGCAAAAGGCCAGGGAATCCTCGCCCTGCCCCGGGTTTCACCCAGATTCATAACCCCCAAACGCCATTCCCTGCCGAGGTTCCAGGAAGAAACAAAGAAACCTTTAAAGGACTCTTCGCCTTCCCAGGCGGGTTTGGCTTCGGGTAAGTGCCAGTATCCCTTGGTAAGCACGGAGGTCTGAAGCTCTTTCCACAGCATCTTATAGAAAGCCTCCAGAGCAACGTCCGGTTTGGCCTCCGGCCAGCGAGACAATTGCACGGGAAAATGATGCGTTCGTCCTTCAGCCTGCCCCTGGTGGAAAAAACGGATTCCCGGCTGAAGCGCGGCAGCCAGAGCGGCAGAGCGCGACCAGGATCCAGGAAAAGCCTTCGCGGCCCGGGCTTCATCATGATTCTCAATAAAACGCACCATGCGGTCCACGAGTCCATCCTGGGCTTTCAGATGCATCCGCAGATCCTGAGCGTCATGGGCGCGCAAGCGGTCGTAAAAAACCTTGTCATAAATAAAATCAAACCCCGCTTTAATCAGCGGACGCTCCGTGTACCAGTAGGCTTCCGCGATAAACAAAAAATCAGGGTAGCGGTCTTTGACCCCGCAGATCACGGCTTCCCAGAATTCAAGCGTCGGGACCGTGCCGGTAAAAACGCCGTTCCAGACTTTTGAAAAAATACCATTCAAGCCAAGCATCGCCATATCGCAGCGCACCCCATCAGAAACAGCCGCGATTTTCAAAAGCTCTTCAGTCATCCGCTTGCGCATGCGGGCGGAAAAAAAGTTAACCTGAACAGTGTCAATCCACGGAGCGAAGTAGGGATCTCTCCCGTGCGCCAGCCAAACGCCTTTTTCCGTTTTAAAAAACCATTCCGGATGCTCTTTTCGGTTCGCTTCATTGCCGCGCACAAAAAGCGCGGGATCCTCAAGCGTCCACGGGTGATCAAACGCGAGATGGTTCGGAACAAAATCGAGAATGAGTTTAAGGCCGGCCGTCTTCATGGCCTCACGCGTTCCGGCGAGAACATCGCCTTGTCCGAGAAAAGGATCTGATTCGTAACCATAAACCGCGTAAGGGCTGCCGCAGATATCTTCGGGAGTCCATTTCGGTAAAAGAGTGTCATAGGCCTGAATCAGATTCGGATGCGTCTGCGCCAGAAGCTGCGCTTTCGGGCTCCGTTTCCAGACGCCCATCAGCCAGATAAAATCAAAACCCTGCTTGCGGATCTTGGCCCACTCCTTCGCGGGCACATCGGAAAGGGAAAGAGACATCTGGGTTTCGCGGCGTTTCTGCGTCAGCCAGGCAAAGGTGTTCAGCTCTAAAAGCGATGCGGCGGGATTCATAAAATCTTTCTTCAGCCTTTCTGCGGGCGTTTTTTTTCGGACACCCAGAAATCAAGGTAACGGCCAAGCATCAGACGGGTCTGCGCGTCCAGCGCGGGCAGCGCGCTGAAAAGAATCATGATCGGCGGCACAAGCAGCCATTCAAAAGTATGAATCGCGCGGACAAAAAAGGAACGCTTTGACGTGCTTTTGGGAAGCAGGCAGAAACTGAGGATAATCGTCGTCACGAGCGACAGCATCGCGAGATTAAAAATGGTTCCGCTGATACGGGGCGCGCTGTAATAAAGAACGGTGCCCGCGAACTCCCGGCCCGCGAAAAGAGCAGGCATCCATCCGATGACCGCGAGGATAAACGGCCACGTGGCCCAGGCCAGATGTCCTTCGAAAAGCTTGAAACCGTGATGAATCTTGTCGCGAAGAGAAATGCCCGGCGTTTGCAGAAACCCGCGCATCACAATCGGAAAATTCTCAACGCCCCAGGCCCAGCGGCGTTTCTGCTTATAAACGCTGCCCGCGGTTTTGAAAATATTGCCCGCGTCAATCACGTCCATCGAAACAGTAATATACATAGGCACAGCGCGGTAGTCGCCCTTGTAGTGCAGAAGGGATTTCCAGAAAATCGCGGAATCATCCGAAATCATGTCCACCGGCCAGTAACCAACTTCCACAAGGGCCTTGAAGCTCATGCTGTGACTTGAAAACGTCACAAGCTTGTCCGGGTCAGTGGCTTCCGTCAGCTGAAAAAGCGACGCGCCTGTTTCGAGTACGCGAGCGAAACCCGGTACGTCCCAGATGTTGTTGTGATAAACCGGGATCGGCTGAAAACTCGCGCGATAGCGGTCAGGGCAGATCATGAAGGCGTAGGTCAGACAGGCAAAGTACTCATGGCTCACCACCGTATCGGAATCAAAACACGAGACCACGACATTCTCAAAATCGGTCCCGCGTTCAAAAAAGTACTCGGCCGCGCGCCGCGCCGCAAAAGTAATGTTGGCGCCTTTCACGCGGGACTCGCCCGGCAGCCCCGACGGATGATAAACCACAAGGAAATCGGCGAAACGGGAGCCGTATTTCAGCTTCAGTTCCTCGGCTCCGTCCTTGACGTTTTTGAGTGAACGTTCCTCAACCGCGAGAATCATCACAATCCGCGAGGCGGGGTAACTCCCCTCAGCGATCTGCCTGATCCCGGGCTCGAGCACTTCGCGCGTCTCTTTCACGGCCGGCACAATCACGAGGTGAGTAATCGCGGAGGAAAGCGGCGGCGTAACAGGCAGTTTTTTAAATAACCTGATCTGGCGCCTGTAAATCCAGGAAGAAATTCTTTTTTTGAAATTCCACCCTTGCACCTTCGGAATCTCCAGACTTCCCTGCTTCAAAAAACCATCCAGAGCGTCGACCCTTGCCATCCAGTCCGTTTTTGCTTCCAGCGAAAGCCGGAAATAAGAGAGAGAAACAAAAATCGTGATGTAAAACATTCTCAGCAGCCAGTAAAAGTTAAAAACAATCATGATGATGGCGGCCGCGACCGGCTTCCAGAACGACAGGCCAATCATCCCCAAAAGAACAAACCAGCTCGAAAACCCGGGCAGGATCTCAAAGAAACGTTCGAGACGCTTTTCCCGGGGCGTAAGATTGTGGCGTGAATAGTGAAAGCTCATACTTCCCGAATCCCGCTTTCTTTTCTTTCCTCTTTGAATTCCGGAAACTGAAACTGGATTTTTCTCTTCGGTAAAATTTCAATGGAAGCAAGGTCCGCGTCTTTGGGTTCGAGAAAATAAACGCGTCCCGTCTCTTCCGAATAATGGATCGAACTTCCCTTCTTGACGCGGACCACCGGACTGACGATGGATTGGCCGAAGCCTTCCATTTCCAGCAGCATCACCTGGTCACCGTCAAGAAAGAGGACATGGGTCGCGTCATAGACCCAGAAAGCCTCGCGGATCGCGGCCCCTTCGCGGTAAACCCAGGCAAGCCGGATCCCCTTTTCAAAAATCTCCTTGTCCGGCGGCAGCCGGCGAAAATCCAGAATACCGATCTCCCGATCACCCCAGGCCAGAATTTTCCTCGGGCCCAGCTGAAAGGGGCCTCCGTAAAACTCAAGGCCGTTAATACCGAACTCGGCGTGCACGTAGGGAAGGCGGTTACTCACCAGCTGCCCTTCCGGGCCGCGGAACAAAACGAGGTCCCGGGCGAAAACATTCAGCTCGTAAGGAATATTTTCCCCAAGCAGGGTCCGCACCAGCTCTTTGTCGCGGGAAAGGGGTTTCTTGTCGTCACCACCCTCATCACGAAGCAAAAGAGTATTGTCCTGCATCAGCGCGTAGACGCCCTTTTCAAAAAGCCCCATCCCGCGGACATTTCCCAGAAAACCGGGAGCTGTGGAACCCTCACGCAGGTCCAGCCGGTCAACCGTTCCCTGTGTAAAAACATAAAGAGTATTGTCAGAGGAAGAATTCCAGAAAATTTTTTCGGGCTTCGCAAGAAAAAGAGGCGTGATATCAAGAACCTCCCCGCCTTCCTCCCCGGCCCGGAAGCGCACATATTGCGGTTTAGAGGTTCCATTATCCACCTCAAAGATCACATAAGCGCTCGCGGGGCTTGTAAAGAACCTGAGGAACTTGCGGCCGTAAAGCGCGCTGGCCTGCGTCAGAAGGGGGACTTCCGCTTCGCCGCGGATATCCACGACGCGGACCTCCGACAGACGGTCAGATTGGGTCAAAAGGATCTGGTTTCCCTTATTCACGGGGATGAGTTCGCGAAAGCTTCCCGCGGCCAGAACTTCCGTCTTATAGTCTTCGGGAACAAGGAGGATCTTGTCGAGCACAGTCGCTTTGCCTGCTTCCACAGGAAGCTTCTGGGACCAGGGGCGGTACCCCTCCAGAGAGAGTTCCAGCTGATAATCCCCCGGCATAAGGTCAAGGAGCAGGTTAGGAGTCTCTTTCTCCAGCGGTTTGCCGTCAAGTGTGACCGACGCCCCCGGAGGCACGGTCGCCGAATAGATGAGCCCGGTTTTGACGATACCCTGCTCATGCCCGGGCTTAAAAAGGTAGCCCAGCGCGTAAAGCACGATCAGCGGACAGAAAATGATAAAGATGAGCAAAAAGAAGTAGAAAAAAAATTTCCGAAGGAAGCCCATGATCCCTGCTTTGCTTTTTTACGAAAGAGCCGTAGTATAGCGAATTCTTTCACGCTTACAAAGGCCCATAAAAAACATGCTTGAGAAATACCGCTCGTCCCCTTATTACCAAAGCCTGAACGCTTCCTGGAAAGAGGGCGTTGCCGCCAGTGTCATGCTGGCCGTCTCGGAATATTATCTTATTCCTTTCGGTCTGGTCCTGGGCGCGTCCGCACTTGAGATCGGACTTCTGGTCGCCATTCCTCAGCTTCTGGGCGCTTTCGCCCAGCTGATGGCCGTCCACATTGTCCGCTGGCTGGGCAGCCGTCTTCTTTTTCTGGTTCAGGGCATCTACCTTCAGGCCGCGATACTCATTCCGATGGCTTTGGCGCCCCTTTTTCCCGAAACCTGGCGTATTGAAATATTCATTCTTCTTACGACCCTGTTCAGAGTCGTCGGGAATCTGATCGGCATTGTCTGGGGCAGTCTTGCCAGCGATTATCTTCCTGCCGAAGAACGGGGAAAATACTTCGGCTGGCGCGCGCGCATCACGGGAGCTTCGGGACTGCTCAGCACGCTTATTGCGGGAATCGTTCTTTACGTGTTTAAGGATGCCGGTTTCGCGGCCGCCGGTTTCGCGGTTCTCTATCTCATCATCTCGGTCTCGCGTTTCGTGTCAGGATCCATGATGGCGCGCATGCAGGATATTCCCTTCGAGCATGAAACGGGCACAAGCTTCACCTTCATCCGTTTTCTTGTTAAGTCACGCAATACCAACTTCTACAAATTCCTTCTTTACGCTTCCAGCATCACCTTCGCGACCCAGATTTCAGCGCCCTACTTCAGTGTCTATCTCCTGCGGGATCTCGGGCTTGATTATCTTTCTTTCACCGGAATCCAGCTCGCTTCCGTCATCGGCGGACTGATCGCGTTTCCGATCTGGGGACGGCATGCCGATCACGTGGGCAATGCCAAGATGCTTCAGCTTTCAAGCATTCTGATTCCGCTGGTTCCGTTTCTGTGGCTGGTTTCGCCGAATCCGTTCTGGCTGGGGGCTGTGGAGGCTTTCTCGGGGTTTTTATTCGCGGGCTTCGGGCTTTGCGCCGTCAACTTCATCTTTGACGCGATCAGCCCGGCAAAGAGGGTTCAATGCCTGAGCTACTTCGCGCTTTTCTGCGGCGGCGCAATCTTCCTGGGCGCATCACTGGGCGGCGTTCTGGCGGAGAACCTGCCGGCCGTCGGCGGCAGCAAACTCTTCCTGCTGTTTATCATTTCCGGCATCATCCGCGGACTCTCACATTTTCTACTGTCCGGAAAATTTACGGAAGTCAGAACGAATACCCACACAGCTTCAAGCACCGACCTTTTCTTCAGCACCATCGGCATCAAGCCCCTGTTCGGCCGCGCCCGCGATTCCGAACAGGAGATTTAAAGGGTACCTGTCTAAAGACGGAACGCCTTATCTTCCGCTTCCTTAAACTTGATCTTCACTTCATTGACCTTCTGCTCAATCGCCATAAACATCTGACGGGCTTCTTCCTGCGTATATTCGTAAGTCTGCCGGCTGGCACAATGCCCCAGAATGTCGAGCTTCTTTAAAACCTCATTCGTACGGCTGACCGCCAGGCGTTTAAAACGCTCACGTTTCACTTCCGGTGTTTCCATGAGACTTCCTCCAGTTAAAAGCTGCTAATGAATTAGCGCTTGATGGAAAGGTAACCTATGGATTAGCGCATTTCCAGTAACCTGCTAAAAATCATAAAGCCGGCTTCTGCTTAAGCGGGGAAAGAACACATGCGGAGGAACCCTGGTGCGGAAATAAATGTGTGCTAAGCCGCAGGCTGCGCTGAAAGCAGTTTTTTAACAAGGCGCTGAAAGGGTTGTTCAACGGCATAGTACGTAACGCTGGATAGTGCCAGGGTGGTAATAAAGGATGCTGTTAAAATTATAAAATAATACCGTTCGGGTAAATAGGGCAGGTTGTATTTCATTCCCAGATGCACCCCAGCCTGCATCATCGTGCTCACGCAGAAAAAGTGCCACAGGTACGCGCTATAACTCAGTTTTCCCGCAAAACAGGTTAAACGATTCACAAAGAATGAATAAGGCTTTAGAGCCAGTGACCATGCCAGTATAAAAAAAGCGATTCCAAAATAAATGTGGGTCGCGAAAAATGTTTTCCCCATAATCCCGAACAGAAAAACAGTTAAAAATATAATCATCAATGCCTCTGCCAAAAAGGGCCGAGGCTTCATTTCTCCGGAAGAATCTGCGGGCCCTTCAAGGTGTCCACGGACTAAAAAATACAGTATGAACCCCAGGGAAAATACCGGCAATTGATTGGGCAGCCAAAAATACACAAACCGGGCGTCAAGATCTGTCCCGGACGAAAAAAACCGGGTGTATAAATAATTGGCCGCCAGACGAAAAAGCAGAAGAAGGATGCCAAGCAGCACGGCTCGTTTCAGACTGGATACATATTTAAAAAAAACAGGCAGCATCAGATAAAAATTCATTTCGACAGCAATGGTCCAACCGCCGGGAACCACAGCATTGATCGAATAAGGATGCCACCCGTGAGCGAACAGGGCTGTTAAAAAAACACTCGAAATATCCGCTTCACGCGGCAGCAGCCATAAAATGACTGAATCCCTGAATAACGTATAAAAGATGATCGCGAGCCAAAACAAGGGCGCGATTCTGAAAAGCCGCCGGATGAGGTAAGACGTGGTCGTTTCGCTGCCCGAAGCGTTCCGGGCCGAAAAGGAATGAAACAAAGTAAACGCGGAAAGCACGAAGAATAACTGAACGCCATGCTGCCCCCACGCCAGCTGATAACTAAGGCGGGGAATTTTCTGCGAGACGTGCAGCAAAAGAACGAAAAAAAAAGCCCATCCGCGCAGAGCATCTACAAAATCATATTTTCGAATATCCCTCAAAGAATGGACGGCAGCCCCCTAAAAGCCTCTCGCGACTCGTTAATAACACGTGATCTTAAAACTACCCGAATTATTTACGGCTTTTATCCCCCTCATCCTTACCATAGAGTGACCGGTCCAGCTATTGAAAGGAAGAGAAAAAAAGAAAAGGAAGGACCGGCTCACGTTTTTTCGCGGCGCAGGCTGGCAGGGTTTAAAAAATCACCGGTTTACGGAACCGCTGCGCCGGTGGTTTCCAGATAGAGGTCCATCACCCGGTCAATATCATGTTTTGATAAATCGACTTTTGGGGACGGCTCATACTGTCCCCTGATAAAAGCTTCAAATGTCTCCGGCCGGAAATTCGACTGATTGAAACTCAACACAGGCCTTTCCATCAAAGTGTAATCAATTAATTTGCTGGGTTCCTGAATGCCGATCCGATTACTGAAATCTACCAGAAAGTCCTGCTTGCTTAATTCATAAATCAGCTCGAGCCGGGGCAGCGGGTCTTTGACAATAAGCTTCCCTCCCAGCAGGGCTTTGTAAGTGGAGAGCATTTGATGAATCCATGCGGTCGCCGGCGCGGCAGTCTTTCCCGCATCATTCCAGTAAACATAAAATCTGAAATCGTATTCGCGGGTTCTCAGAAACTCAAAAAAGAAGGTTGGATCCCGGATCTCTCTCCAGAATCTGCCGGCATAGGCAAACGATGGAATGTCATTTTTCTCATAAACCGCTTTTTTAACTTCCCGCAGATTAAAACCATGCGGAATCACCGCGATGCTGCTTCTCTCTTTAAAGTTTCCGTACCAGTTTTTCATTTTTTCATTCATGACAACAATCCGGTCAAAAGCCCTGGCGACAAACCGGTTTTCTATGGCCGCCGCGGGAGAAGCAGCATCACCGTACTCGGCTATGGCCGCAAATTTTCTTCCCGGTAAAATTCTCAAAGCCCATGAGGAAAAAAGATGGACGTAAAGCGGGTTTGAAATACTGATAAAAACGGCCGGCCTCTTCGCGAATTTCGTGAGCAGTTTAAAAACAGCCCTGACCAGCCAGTAACTGCGCCGAAGGCTCTCAGAGGAATTAAAAAACAGCCTGCTCACGGGGTTTCCTGCCGGGGTTTTCGGTTTGCGGGATATCGAAAATAATGTAGAAAAATGCTGGAGGTCTGGATGCATGGAGCCTTTGCCCAAATAATCCACAACAATGCCGTATTCTTCTTTCAACTTCTGATGAGCCGCCCTGTCCCGCCCGTCCCAGAACAGCAGCACTTCAACATCCCATCCTCTTTGGGCAAACCCCCGCGCCAATTCAAAAACCCGGTTACCGCGGGGTGTAGGATCGGGATAAAACTGCACCGTCGCGATAAGCACCTTACGGTCTTTTTCAAGAGGCGGCTGTTTTATCATTCCCGCAGAACCTGCTCCGGTTATGAGAATTTAATACCTAAACGGCACGTGTAATCAACGCGTGAAAGAAAGATCGGCTGTGCCGTTTCTTTAAAGTAATGATCCACGGCTTTTTTGGCTCCGGCCCAGTGACCGTAGTCATCCACGATAAGAACTCCGCGGGAAGAAACTCTCGGGTAAAGATGCTTCAATTCGTGATAAGTGGATTCATACCAGTCGGTGTCAAGCCTGAGCAGCGCGATTTGCTTCGGCATCGTTTCGGGAATTGTTTTTTCGACGAGACCTTTTACGAAAACAAAGTTTTCTTGCGGGTATTTTACCCCGGAAATGTTTTTTTTAACTTCCTCAAGGGCCGCGTGGCTGTAGTGACTATAAGGTTTATCGCCGCGCTCCCGTTTAAGCTCTTCGGCTGATTTTCCGGAAGCCATTTCAATGTCTTCCGGGCCTGCCGGAGGCATCCCCTCATAGGTATCGTAGAGAAATATTTTTCTTCCCGAATCTCCCAGCTTATCAAGCGTCATCGCGGCAAA
>Ga0209573_1002001_pt1 | contig 27983 bp, 20 predicted proteins | sample TNRBio252014_DNA_FD_185870 | JGI IMG/M metagenome (GOLD analysis project Ga0209573, IMG submission 185870) | Wastewater treatment Type I Accumulibacter community from EBPR Bioreactor in Madison, WI, USA - TNR Reactor_6/25/2014_ DNA (SPAdes)... | ecosystem: Engineered > Bioreactor > EBPR >... | reverse complement strand
TCGGCAAGAGAAATGCGGCGCGCCCTGGCATCCGGGCGCGCCGCAAAGTCCACGACCTTCGTCGAGGAGGAGACAAGCGAAGAAGTGCTCATTGCGCGGCCACGGTAGGCCAGCGCACGGGGACGATTGCAGGGGGGCGGCGCGGTGCAGCCCGCGCAGGAACCTACGCCGCCAACACCTCAGCCCGCCCCACCCCCCACCCACGGCCAGGCCGCCGGATGGTGAGCACAGCGGTTCGCAGCGTGCCCACTACGGGGAGCCAAAAAGTTGTTGCAAAACAAGTACTTAGCCCAGCCTTACCCGGCTGGGCTTTTTGCTTTTGGCGTAAGGCAAGCACCGGGCAAGCTGGGAGGCACCGCCGTGACTACCGTAGGCATCGAGGAGGTTTTCCTGCGCCACAACGCGGGCCGCCACTTCGTGGCGCTAGCCTACCGTCTGCGCAAGGACAAGGAGGTGCACAACCTCTACACCTCCGGCTTCCTGGTCGAACTGTCCGGGGCGTGGTTCCTGCTGACCGCCGGCCACTGGCTGGAGCACGAAGCGACGGGCCTGAAGCGTCAGCTTGCCGCCGGCTACCGCATTGACAAGATCGCGCTTGCCGATGCGTTCGCGGGGCACACCGGATCGCCGCTTCCGTTCGCCTTCGAGTTGGACGATTGGCTGGCGGTCTACAACGACGCCGAGGGGTTCGACTTTGCCGCGCTGCCCATTCACCCCTTCCACAGACGAGGGCTGGAGGCCGTCGGTGCTTCGCCCATCGAGCTACACGCCACGGGACCGGCCGAGTTTCACGATGACTCGCAGCTCGCGCTAGTTGGCGTGCCGGCAGAGTCTTTCGACAAGAAGGGCGCCGACACGCAGATGAAGCTGGTCATCATGCCGCTGTCACCGTACACAGGTGACGCGCTGCCAGCCAAGGGCGACACCGTCCTCGCGCAACTTCCTGTGAATCCAACCGACCCCGCGCATCGCGTCGCAAACGTGGTCGGCATGAGCGGCGGCCCCGTGTTTCGCATCATCAAGAAGGCCGACTTGCAGAAGAAGTATTGGCTTGTCGGTATCCAGAGCGGGTGGTACGAGCACAGTCGGGTCGTGCGGTTCTGCCCCATCGACTCCCTCGTGGCCGCGCTGGAGGAACTGGTCGAGGACAGCAGGCGGGCGGCGGCCGGCTAAGGGCGCCGCAGCAGGCTCCCGCGACCCTAGCCCCACCCTCCAGCCAAGAACGGCGCCAAGGGCCGTTTGATGTGCCTTGCCGGGCGGCCCACAAACGCGCAGGCCCCGGCGCCTTGCGGCACGCGGGGCCTGTCGGCAACGTCACCGACCCCAGGTCAGCAAGGAGCTGCCACCTCGCGGCCCGGCCGCTGCTGCGCCCGTTGAACTTCTGGCAGTCGAGCCTGTGGGCGGAGCGGACGGTTTGCTTAGCGCCTCTGCCATGGCTTCCCGGTGGGTCAACCAGGTTGAGCGCGCCCAGCATGAGGTACAGCGTCAAGGGCCAAGTCATCCGAGTTGGAGGGCCATGTTCTCGTCGAAGCGCTTCGGGCCACATTCGGCAGACGAAACACCACCGACAACACGTCCCTTGTCGAGCTCGTAGCCGTACTTCTGCTTCATCACGGGCTCAAGGCGCTTGGTGATCACAGCGGCTTTGCACCCGAGTTGGAGCGAAACGTTGCACCTGTCGACGTACCGACACCACGGCGCTGTCAGGAGTCGGGTCCGGCCCGGTCGTCAGGCGGCGCCTGGATGCTCCCGCTTGCCGCCTGCAGAGCGGACACTGGATTCCTTACCAAGATAGAATGTAAGGCGCCGCGCTGCAAGTCGAAGCGCCCATTCGAGGACCTGCCCATGTACGCCACCCTCACCACCAAGGGTCAAGTCACGCTGCCCAAGGAGATTCGAGACAGGCTCGGACTGGACGCCGGCTCGATCCTCGACTTCCAGGTTCTATCCGACAACACGATCACGGCTCGGCCCGTCCGGCCCGATGCCCTGCGCATCCGCGGCCTGCTCAAGTCGCCGCATGCGGAGCCGCTGACCGTGGAGCAGATGGACGAGGCGGTCTCCAGGCATCTGCGCGAGAAGCATGCGCGGACAAAGCCTGTCAGGAAGTCCGCGGGACGATGATCGGCCTGGACACCAACATCCTGCTGCGCCTCTGGCTCGATGATGATCCGGCGCAGGGCAAGCGGATCGACGCGCTGCTGGCCGGGCACGGCGGCATGCCCGGCTCTGTACTGGTGACGGATGTCGTCTTGGTGGAGGCCGTGTGGACCTTGCGGTCTGCGTTCGAGCAGGACAAGGCCGCTCAGCTGCTGGCCGTGCGCAGCCTGCTGGGCGAGCCGGCCTTTGCCTTCGAGGATCGCGATGCGGTGTTGGAGGCCGTGTCGCTGTTCGAAGCGGGTTCCTGTGGATTCGCCGATTGCCTGGTGGTCGCCAAACACGGCAGGCACGGCTGTGACTTCACGGCCACCTTCGATCGTGGCATGCGAAAGCTGCCCGGCGTCAAGGTGCTCTGAGTTCGCACGCTTGACGCGTTGGCCATGGTCGCCGCTTGAGGCGGCCACGGCGGCCGGCTGGCGGCGGTGCACGCTCTCAACGGTGGACCGGAGCCGGGACCGGTCCGGTCCGTCAGGCGGCGTCCGGTCACGATCTGGTCAAGATTCTGGGTGTGTGGCCGTCAGCGGCATGAACGCCAACTCGTTGTCAAAGAAAGACTTTTTGCCGGCGTGAACTGTCGGAAGGGCCTTGCCGAACGAACTGTCAACCCGTAGGTCCCTGGTTCGAGCCCAGGTCGGGGAGCCAAGAAACACGAAGGTCAGCAGGTTTGCGCCTGCTGGCGCCCAACCTGAGCCAGCCTCGCGGGCTCCCGCCGCCCGCCGACCTCGGTCGCGGTCGGTGAACCCGCAACACGCGGGCCGTCATCCTGGTCGTGCGCCACGACACCGTCAAGGTGGCGCTGCCGGAGGCTCACCGTCGATGCGCGAGTTCGTCTGGAACGAGCTGCGGCGCCAGCAGGTCTGCGCCGTGCGGGTGACGCACGACGAGCAGGACGTGCCGGCTGGCGCGCAGCTTGTCAGGTTACCTGCGCAGCGGCCCACGCCTTGACGATGTCGCGGTGCAGCGCAACGCGTTCGAGGGCGTCGCGCCGCATCGTGTCGTCGTCGTAGCCGGCCAGCGAGCTGTGCAGCAGCGCCTGGGCTTGCTGCAGTTGCGCCCGCGCGGCCGCGAGCTCGCCGGTCGCGGCCAGGATGCGGTGCCGAAGCCAGTGCCCCCGCAGCCGGGCTTCTTCTTCGACGGCGAAGGTGGCTGACTGCAGGCCCTGGTCGATGGCGTCCAGCGTGCGCCGCGCCGCATCGAGCTCGCCGGCGTCGAGCTCGACCTCGGCGCGCCAGGTCAGCAGCAAGGCCTGCGCGCCGGCCGATGTCTTCGCCGACAGCACCTGCTGTGCTTCGTCGAACAGCTGGACGGCGGAGCTCAGCGGCGCCGTGATGCGCGCGCGCCGGGCCAGCGCCAGGGAACGCAGTTGCCGGTCTTCGTTCTGCTGCGCCAGCGCGGCGGCCTGGTCGAGGTGGGCGGCAGCCTCGTCGTGCCGACCGAGGTCGGTCAGCGTCCTGCCGATCTGGTGATGCGCCCAGCCGATGGTGGTTGACACGCCCATCGCCTTCCCGAGTTCCATCTGCTGCTGGTTCAGTGCCAGCGCCTCGTCGTAGCGGCCGCACTCGTACGCAATGCTGCTGATCGACTCCAGCATGTGGCAGACGCTGCGCTGGTTGCCGCGTTGCCGCGCCAGTGCCAGGCCGTGGTGCAGCGTGCGCAGCGCGGCACCGGGCTGGCCGGCGGCCAGTTCGATCATGCCGAGCAAGGCGGTGAGCTGCTCTTCGAAGAGTGCGCGTTGCCTGACGCTGCCATCGGCGGGTGTGGCCCGGATACGCGCCAGCGCCGTGCGCGAGTGCACCAGCGCCTCGTCGTTGCGGCCTTCGGTGTGGCGCACCCAGGCCACCTGGCCGAGCGCCTGCGCGGCGATCGCCAGGTTGCCACCGCGCTCGCCGGCATCGATGGCCTGCAGCGCCAGCGCGAGCGAGCCTGCCTCGTCGCTACGCCGCGACGCCAACATCGCCTGCGCGAACAGCACCGCGGCGAGTTCCCCATCGTCGCCGAGCTCACGCGCCGCCTGCTCCCAGGCTTCGGCGCACTGCTGCTGCTCGGTACGACGCCCGACGAGGTCGAAGAGCCAGGTGCGGATCAGGTAGATGCTGCAGCGCTTGCGCGGGTCGGCGGCCACGCCTGGGATGGCCAGCGCGCGGCCGGTGTACTCGATGGCCGTGGCGTTGGCGTAGCGCCCCTCCGCCGACCGCGCCGCACGCACGATGTACTCGAAGGCGCGCTCGTGGTCGCCGGCGCGCTCGTAGTGTTCGGCCGTGGTCGCGAGGTACTCCGAGGCGCGCTCGCCCACACGCTCGGCCAGCCACTGCGCTGCGGCAGCGTGGCCGGCGCGGCGCGCGGTCTTCAGCACCGTGTCGTAGGTCACCTGCTGCAGCAGATGATGGGCGAACGCCTCTTCGGTGGTGCCTTCGAAGGCCGACTGCGCCTGCTGCCGCACCAGCGCGCGGCCGCGCAGCGTGGGGATGGCCCGCGGCGCCGCCGGGTCCAGTGCTGCCAGCGCTTCGTCCCAGAACACCGGGCCGACGATGCTGGCCTGCTGCAGCGCCTGGCGGTCAGCCGCCGGCAGCGCGTCCAGCCGCGCCTGCAGCACGCCCACCAGCGTGGTCGGCATGCGCGCCAGCGCCAATGGGCGCGGGCCCAGGCGCCAGGTCGCGGGCGCGCCGGGGGTGTCGGCCTGGGTCTGCTGCAGCACGCCGTCGTCGCGCAGCATGCGCACCAGTTCTTCCATGTAGAACGGGTTGCCGCCAGCGTGCTGCAGCAGCCGTGCGCGCACGGTGTCGAACTGCGGGTCGCCCTGCAGGCGGTGCAGCAAGGCGTCAGCCAGCACCTGGCCAGTGGCCGGCGGCAGCGCCTGCAACACCAGTGTCCGGTGCTGCGGCAAGGCCTGGCCCCAGTCGGGCCGGCGCTGCAGCAGCTCCGGCCGCGTGCTGGCCACCAGCAGCAGCGGCTGCTGCAACGCGGCCAGTTCGGTGATGAAGTCCAGCGAGCCGTCGTCGGCCCAGTGCAGGTCTTCGATCAGCAGCGCCACCGCGCTGCCGTCGCGCGCCAGCGCCGCCAGCCAGGCCCGCAGCGCGGCAAAACCGGCCCGCCGCAGCTGTTGCGGCGTCTGGCCATGCACCCAGGGGCTGGTGGCGAAGTCCATGCCCAGCAGCTGGCCCAGGCGGTGCGCCTGTGCCTGCACCGCGTCGCCCTCGCCGAGCCAGGGCGCCAGGCCTTCCTCGAGCTTGGCGCGCGCGGTGTCGGCGCTGTCGCTGTCGGCGATCTGCAGCTGCACGTGCAGCAGGTCGCGCAGCAGGCCATAGGGCTGCAGGCGGGTCTGCGGATGGGTGCGGCCGCGCAGCAGCCACCAGGGTGCGCCGCCGGGGCGGGCCTCGGACAGCCCGGCCTGCAGCTCGGCCAGCAGGCGGCTCTTGCCCAGGCCCGGCTCGCCCAGCAGCGTCAGCGCCTGCGGCGCGCGCTGTGCCAGCACGGCGTCGCGCGCGGCCAGCAGCTGCGCCAGCTCGGCGTCGCGCCCCACCAGCGGCGTGGCCACGCCGTCGATGCCACGCGCCATCACCCGCTCGGCCCGCGGCAGGGCCCGCTGCACGAGGTAGGTCAGGATCGGCTCGTCGCGCCCCTTCACCTGCAGCGGCGGCTGGCTCTCGCACGCGAAGCTGCCACGCACCTGCAGCCAGGTGTCCTGGCTGATGCGCAGCGTGCCCACCGGCGCGGTCTGCTCCATCCGCGCGGCGATGTTCACCGTCAGGCCGCGGATGGTGCCTTCCTCGTCGACGCCGCCGCCCAGCAGCACCGGCCCGGTGTGGATGCCCACGCGCACGTGGCAGCCCGCCTGGCCATGCTCGCGCAGCACGCGCTCGCCCAGGCGCTGGCCTTCCTGCAGCAGCGCCAGGCCGCAGTGCACGGCACGCTCGGCATCGTCTTCCTCGGCGCGCTCGCTGCCGAAGGCGGCCAGGATGTTGTCGCCGGCGTACTGCAGCACCCGGCCGCCGTGGGCGATGACGATCTCGGTACCGCAGGCGAGCAGGCCGTCCATCACCGCGCTGACGTCCTCGGGGTCGAGGTGCTGGCTCAGCGCGGTGGAGCCGACCACATCCAGGAACAGGATCGAGACCTGCTTGAGGGTCTGGGCGGGTTCGACAGCGGACGCCGGAGGGGCGCTCAATGCGGCGAGCCTGGCCTTCAGCGGCGCCACCGCCATGTCCACCACCGCATCGCCAAGCAGCGAGCGCTGGGCTTCAAGGGCCTGGATCCCGGCTTCGAGTTGTTGCTGTTCCGACGACACTGGACCGCAGGATACCAACGCCGCCGAACTCGTCTCGGACCGACCCTTGGGCCCTCTCGGCTGGGTGAAGGTCGGCTGTTCGGACGCGCGCCGGACGGCCGGTCAGGGCCGCGAGTTCGAGCTCGCAGACTGCGTCGACAGCCGGCCTTGGGCCGGCCCAGTTCGCGCATCGAAAGTCAGCTTCCGGACGCGGCACCGTACTCACACTGGTGTTCAGGCTTGTGCGACACCTGCCCCCAGGGCGTCGTTGCTCGACGCCGTCCGCCGTCCGCCGTGCGCCGTGCGCCGTGCGACGTGCGACGTGCGACGTACGACGTGCTCGGGCAGGTGTCCCACAACCCTGGACAGTTTGGGCACTGGCAGGTCGAAGATTGCATCCCGTCTGCCAGGACTTGGGCGGCGGTCGCCAGCGCGCGACGTGCAGTCGGTGGCGAGGCGCGTCTTCCCCAATGCTGTGGCACCCCGGATGCTGGGGCCGGCTACCCGCTGCAGTACCGCACTTTCGACACCCGCGCACAAGCCCGTGCATGGCCACGTGCCAGGGAGTCCGAGATGGACCGCGGCTTCTTCATGGTCTCGTCGCCCGTCCTGACCAGCGTCAGGGACGGACCCCAGGCACATGGGGCGGGGTCCCGGAGAGAAAGCGGCTGTCGAGACCTCCTTGCCAACTCCATCGCGCCGGGCGGCTCGAAGTGGCGCCACTGCGGGGGGCAGAGTCGCCCGGGCCGCCAGAGTCTCCGGACGGGCGGTCAGACCAAGGGTGCCCTCACGCGGCCACGGGCGCTGCCCGCTTCGATCGGGAGCGTGCAGGAGGAGCGGCGCCGGCCTTGCGCCGGGCGGCCAGTGCCAGCCTGCGAACGCGAGCGATGTCCTTGTCCGTGAAGACTCCCTGGGCGCCGGAGATCGCCGCCAGCTGCATGCCGTGCTGCAGGCCGAGCTGGTAGATCTCGTGCACCTTCTTCCACTCGATGTTGCGGCCGACCGTGTAGTTCTCGAATCGACCGGCCAGCGCCAGCACGATGGTCTCTGCCAGGCAGGCGTACACCACGCCCTTGGGCAGGCCGATGTTCTTCATCCTGGGCTCGCCGGGCAGGCGGATCTCGCCTGATTCGATGACCAGCACGTCGGGGCGCTTGGCCACCTCGTCCGGCGGCAGGTCCAGCGGCCGCGCCACGTCGGTGATCACACAGCCCGGCTTGACCTTCATGATGTCCAGCACCTTCTTGCCGGCGCCGGAGGTCGCGGTGACGATCATGTCCATGTCGGGCAGCAGCGGGTCGGGGTGCACCGCCAGGTGCACGACGGCATCCGGCGTGTTCTGCAGTATCGCTTCCTTGAGTGCCAGCAGTTTGCCGGTGTCGGGGGCGACGAGGTAGACCTCCCTGGCCGCCCGCACCAGCATCTGCGCGCACGCAGCGCCTATGGCCCCGGTGGCGCCGACCACCATGGCCTTGAAACCGACCTTGGCCTTGCCACGCGGCTTGGGCAGCAGGCCCAGCCGCAGCATGGCGTCGTGCGCCGCCCACAGCGCGCCGCTGGCGCTGTAGCTGTTGCCGGTGGTGATGGGCAGCGGTGCCTGGCGGGCCACCGTGACCCCGGCATCGCCGACGACCTTGGTGAACGCGCCAAGACCCATGATCTGCGCACCGAGCTTCTGCGCCATCTCGGCGGCCGCCAGCAGACGGCGATAGGTGAACTCGGGGGGGTGGCTCATGATCTCGCGCGGCGTGCCACCGACGCTGATCAGCCAGCCCTCGGCTTCGACGCCGGTGGGCGAGCGTATGCCGTCGACGCGCGAATAGACGAAGGGTGGCGCATAGGCCATGACCTTCTCCAGCGAGTCCATCAGCAAGGGCGGCGACACCTGCGACAGCATCTCGATCGGCTTGAGCACCTTGAAATATTCCTGCGACAGCGGGTGGATCACGAACGCAAAGCGGTTGACCCTCCTGAACCCGCCGGGGTAGAGCAGCCGGGGCACCAGGCCGGCGCGCTCGAAGGCTTCGAGGTAGTCGTCGTCGAGCAGCGCACTGGCGTGGCGACCGGTCGCCACCATGATCATCGCGTCGACCAGGCAGGGATCGAGCGCGTGGCCCTCGATCTGCGGCGCGGCGTCGATGACCAGGTGCACGCCCTTGTCGCGCAGCTGGGCAAGGCGTTCGTCGTTGACCGTGTGCGTCACCACCGTCTTGCCTGCCAGCTCCTCGAGCCCGAAGTCGTCGAGTTCGTGCACCGGCGCCACCACCACCGTGGCGTGCTTGACGGCGTGCCGCAGCGCGTGCCGGCACCAGCGGGCCAGCAAGCCCGGACCCAGGACCTGGGGCGGCACCCAGTCGGCGACCTGGTGCGCCCCGCTGGCATACAGTGCCAGCGCGTCGGCCGAGGTCAGCAGCTTGGGTACGCCCAGCTGCAGCACCGGGTCTGCAAAGTGCAGGTTGGGCGTGTACTCGGCCAGGGTCAGCGCAAGCTTCTGGTGCGCCAGGCCACTGAAGAACAGCACCCGTGCATTGTCGAAGTAGCGACCCAGCGTCGACTGCGCATGGCGCACCGCCCACTCCATCAGGATGTCGGCCAGCCGCTGCCCTGTGCTGGACGGCGCACGCTGCACCATCGAAGCCAGCCTGGCGACACGCGCATCACCCCGCCGGCGCGGGTCCAGCGCGTGCACGTCGCGCCCGACACCCAGTCCGATGGCGTCGGCCATGGCGTCCCATTGCCGGATCAGCTTGCCGGCCTGCGCCACGCTGCCAGCTGCCCCGACCCGCCGGACCGTGAGGTCCTTGCCGAGGAAGTGCGTATCGACCACGAAGTCCTGTGCCGGATCACCCAGGCTGATGCCGACGACCTGACGGCGGGTCACCGGGGACTTGCGCGGCGTCTTGGGTTTGTCCTCTCGCGGAGTCGTGCGCTTGCTCATGAGGCCATCATCGCGCCAAGTCCAGCCGCCCGGCTTGATCTCGGGCAGGGATGACGGCAGACCTTCAGGCCCGCGCGGCGTGCGCCGGTCGGGTCACATCGCGTCGTGGCGCGCAACAGCACGAAGCCCCTGCAACGCACTGGCGCTGCAGGGGCTTGCTCGACGGTGGTCGCTCAGAACGACTTGGTCACGTTGACATAGAACGTGCGGCCGACGTAGTCATAGCCGCTGTACAAGGGCGCATTGCCGACCCGGTTGTAGCCGGCCTGCGCGGAGATCAGCGGTGGCTTCTTGTCGGCCAGGTTGCGCACGCCGACCGTGGCTTCCCACTTGTCGGCCTTGTAGCGCACGGCGGCAGTCTGCAGCAGGTAGGCCGGAACGCTCAGCTTGTAGGTGCTGGTCTCCGGGTCCTCGTCGAGGAACTGGTAGGACGACATGCTGCCGATCCAGTCGATGCCGTAGAAGAAGCGCCAGGCCTTGACCTCGTAGTTGACATCGACCGACCCCGACCACTTCGGGTTGTTCAGCGTGCCGTTGACATCGTCGAGCGCGTCTTCCGGGAACAGCTTGTTGGACTGCGACTTGTACATGGTCGCCGACAGGTTGACACGCAACTTCCCGGGGCCGAGGCTGTTCGTGTAGCGGGCGTTCAGGTCATAACCCTTGACGACGTCGGTGGCCAGGTTGACGAAGCCGTCCTTCACGGTCAGCGCCTGCGACGACGGATTGCGCGCCTGCACCAGGCGGCAGAAGCCGCCGCCGGTGCGGAACTGCGGGTCGTCGTAGCAGCGTGTAAGGAGCCTAGCAAAAATAACTTGAACACTTAGCCGCGCTTGCTCGCAGTCCTCGGCCTGACGCGGTAGTTCCACTCGCCATGGAATTCGTCGCGCCTGAGGTCGATAGCCGCGAGGTCCGCGTCGCTGACCTTGATGCCAGCATCGTAGGTGTTCTCGTCGAGTGCGGCCTTGACTCGAAGGCCTTCGTCGGTGGTCACGCTGCCGATCAGGTTGACCACCACCTGCCGGCTCAGCAGCGGGCGGCCTCGCCAGTTGTTGGTGATGTGGCAGAACATCCGGTGCTCGATCTTGTTCCACTTGCTGGTGCCTGGCGGGAAGTGGCACACCTGGACCTCCAGGCCAAGTTCATCAGCCAGCCGCTGCAACTGCAGCCTCCACAGGCGCACGCGGTAGCCGTTGCTTCCGCCGCAGTCGGCGGTGATGAGCAGCCGCTTGGCCTGGCCGTACATCGGCTGCCCCATCTCGAACCACCAGTGACGAATGCTTTGCACGGCGAACTCGGCCGTGTCGTGGTCGATCCCCACGCTGACCCAGCCGACGTTGGCGGTGACGTCGTAGACCCCGTAGGGCGCAACCTTGCCCAACTCGTCGTCGATGAAGTCGTGCACCCGAACCGGCTCGGGCTGTCCCTGCGGGCGCCACTCTCGCCCGGCGTTCTTGAAGTCCCCGATGAGTTCCTTCTTCTTGGTGTCCACCGAGATCACGGGTTGGCGCTGGCGCTGGAATTTCGTGACCATGGTGGCGATGTACTGGAACTGCGCGTCCCGATCCGGATGCTGGCCGCCTTCGCGCGTCTTGCGCACCGACTGAAGGCTGTACTTCAGTTGGGCCAGGAGATCGCAGACCGTGCGCTGGCTCACCCGATGGCCGCTTCGAGCGAGTTCGGCGGCCAGCCTGGTCGTGCTCTTGCAGGTCCAGCGCAGCGGCGACATCGGGTCACCCCTGCTGGTAGGCTCGACCAGGGCGTCAAGATCGGCCAGCAAGCTCGCGTCGATGTCCACCAGGCGCTTGCGTCCGCCGCCGGGGGCGCGAATGCGCTTGTGCGCGGCAGCGGCCGGCGCCAAGGGCTGCGCGGCTGCCTTGCGCCTGCCTTTGCCTCTCACCTTGTCGGCCGCCTCGATCTCGGCCAAGCCAGCGTAGACGGTGGTGCGCGACAACCCGGCAACCTTGGCCACCACGCTCACACCACCGCGCCCCAGGCTGCGGGCCTCAGCCGCGGCCCACAATCGCAGCGTTGCCTCGTCCAGACGAGCAGACAAGGCCCTGAATTTGGCTGCAAGCAGTGGCGTCTGATCCATCCTCGCATCGTAGAACCGCGATGCGAAGTGTTCAAGTTATGTCGTAGCAGCGTGTAAGGATGTTGGCGCCGCCAATGCGCGACACGCCGTTGTCGACCTGGATGTCGAAGTAGTCCAGCGCGACCGAGAACTCGCCCAGCCCCTTGGCCAGCGTCGGCTGCAGGATGAGGCCGACCGTCGTGTTCTTCGAGGTCTCGGCCTTCAGGCCGGACTCGGCCCCGCCGACGCCGTTGACCTGGATGCTCGAGGTGGCCTGGAAGCCCGGCGGCAGGCCTTCCGACTGGCAGTTCTTCGATCGGACGGTGCCCGCATTGGTCGGCGAGTCCCAGGCGTTGCAGGGGTCGTTCTGCTGCGAAAGGAAGCCGCTGGTCGGCGCCAGGTACTGCTCGTAGAGGGCCGGCGCGCGGTAGGAGGTGCCGGTGGTCGCGCGGACCGAGACCCAGCTGGCCGGGGTCCACAGCGCACCGACCTTGTAGGTGGAGCCGTTGCCGAAGGTCTTGTAGTCGGCCCAGCGGCCGGAGACGTTCATCGTCAGTTCCTGGGCCAGCGGCATCTTGGCCAGCAGGGGCACCTCGAGTTCGGCGAACACGTCGTTGGCCTTGTCGCTGCCACGGGTGATGCCGCCGGAGGTCAGGTTGTAGAGGTTGCCCTTCTGCGCCGCTTCCGACGGCGTGTCGTCGATGCTGAAGCGGCGCGTCTCGACGCCGACCGCCGCCTTGACCTTGCCGGCGGGCAGCTTGAACAGCGCGCCCGTGAACGACGCCGACAGCAGGTCCTCGGTGTACTTGGTGACGCCGGTGACCGGCGACCAGACGTAGCCGACCCAGTCGGCCGGCAACTGCCCGCCGATCACCGCATTGGTCAAGGGCGGCGCCGCCACGCAACCGTTGGCCGGGTTGGCACAGGCAAACCCGCTGCCGCTGGCGACGACGTTCAGGCTCTGGGCCAGGCGATCGGTCAGGAACGATTCGAAGGTGTACTTGCCCTTGCTGTCGCTGCGCGTCGCGACGACGTCGTAGTCCCAGCCGGTCTTGCCCAGCTCGCCACGCAGGCCGACGACCGCGCGCGTGAAGTCGACGTCCTGCGACGACTGGTCATTGCCGAAACCGATGAAGGCGCGAATGCCCACGCTCTTGCCGCTGGTGATCGCCGTCGGACCGGAGAACGTGATCCCGCTCAGGTTGGACGGGATCAGCGGGCTGCCGACCGGATAGTCCAGCGAAAGCTGCCGGAACCCGGTCTGCGACGACTCACGCCGGTTGAACAGCAGTTCGTAGTACAGCTCCGCGCTGCCCGCCAGAGGCAGGTCCAGCCCGCCCTGCACGAACAGGTTGTGGCCCTTGGCCGGGGAGATCAACGAGCGGTTGAGCATGCGCGGGTCGAAGGTGTCGCGCACGTTCAGGCTGTTGGCGCCACCGCCTACGCCCTCGAAGCCGACCAGGCCGGTGGTCACCGCCGGGTTCGGGCGCCAGCGGTTGAAGCTGGTGCCCACCGAGCCGGCCGCCCCGACGCCGGGCCGGGTGTTGGTGCCGATGGTGTTGATGGTGACGCCGTTGGAGCCCGTGCCACTGATCGGGTAGCACTTCGGCTGGCCGGTCGCCGGGTCCTTGAAGTCGAAGCTGCCCCACTCTCCGACCACTCCGTTGGTGCTGGTGCGACGGTAGTCGGTGTTGCAGAGTGTCCAGTCCCGGTCACCGAGGGTGAGGTTGGTTCGTTCGTAGTACTCGTAGGAGCCCGCGATGTGGAAGCGGTCGGACGTGAATCCACCGACCAGCGAGGCCTTGCGCTCTTCACCGCCCCCGTCCCCGGGGGCCGTCAGCCGAAGCTCACCGGTGAAGCCGTTGATGTTGCGCTTGGTGATGATGTTGACCACACCGGCCACGGCGTCGGAGCCGTAGATCGACGAGGATCCGTCCTTCAGCACCTCGATGCGGTCGACCAGGGCCCCCGGGAGGGTGTTCAGGTCGGCGGCACCCACCGAGCCACGGGTGCCCGAGGGTGCGAGGCGCCGCCCATTGAGCAGGACGAGAGAGCGCGTGGGCGAGAAGCCGCGAAGACCCAGCGTGTTGGCGCCCGGTCCGCCATCGGTCACGAAGCCACCATAGGCGTTGTTGATCTGCCCCTGGCCGCCGGTCACCGCCGTGCCCTGCAGCAGCTCGGCGGTCGAGGTGAATCCGGCGATCGCCGCATCGTCGTTGCGCAGGATCTGCACCGGCGCCACCGTGCTGTAGTTGTCGCGCTTGATGCGCGAGCCGGAGATCACGACCTCCTCGGACTTCTCTTCGGCCTTCGGCGGCGGGGTCTGCGCAAACGCGGTCGGCACCATCAGGCCGGCCCATACCGCCAGGCAGACCGGGGTGGGGTTCATTGCTTTGGTTCGTCTCGACATGGTGTGCTCCTGGATCGAAGGGAACGCCAAGCCCGTCCGAAACACTCTGGAGACATCGTGTAACGCGCGGGCGCGCCGGCCGGGCGGCCTCAGGCGGCGTGGTGCGGCCAGTCTATCGCCGCCCGGCTCGACGGCCTGCACGCGCGTGACATGAGCGTTGCATTACGGAAACAGATCAGTGACAGCGCGCACCCAGGCGCGCCGAGTCAGGCGGAGCGCCGCAACACCGATCACGAAACCATCGTGGGCGCCATGACCTAGGACAGGTGCCTAGCCAGGAACTTCTCGACCCGACCGAAGAAGTCGAGCCGTGTCTCGGGCCGGATCCAGTTGTGCCCTTCGTCGCCGTAGACCACCCACTCGACTTCGGTCCCCTGGGCCCGCAAGGCGTCGCGCATGCGCTCGCCGTTGATGATGGGCACCCGGCGGTCATTGCCGCCATAGGCGAGAAGCGCTGGCCGCTTGATCTCGGCCGCCCGACGCAAGGGCGAGGTGCGCCGGAACTGCTCCGCGTCCTTCTCGGGGTCGCCCAGGAGGTGCGGCAAGCTGTAGCGCGTGCTGTCGCTGCCGGCGAAATCGGTCCAGTTGACGTACATGAACTCAGGATCGGTGACACCCACCCAGTTGACGGCACATCGGTAGAGCTCAGGATCCTTGACCAGGCCCATCATGGCCAGGTAGCCGCCGTAGCTCGCCCCCATGATGGCCACCCGCCGGGCGTCGACGATGCCTTGCTGCACCAGCCAGCGCACGCCATCGGTGACGTCGTCCTGCATGCCCAGGCCCCATTGCTTCCAACCCGCCTGGTAGTGCTTCCAGCCGAATCCGGTGCTGGCGCGCGGCGCCGGCATCAGCACCGCGTAGCCACGCGAGGCGAGGAACTGCACGGTCGGGTCGAAGCCCCACTGGATGGCGCGCACCCAGGGCCCGCCGTAGTGCAGCACCACAAGCGGCAAGTTCCTGCGCTCGGCACCGCGCGGCACGGTCAGTGAGGCCGGGATCGACAGGCCGTCGCGCGCCGGGTAGCGCAGCATCTCCATCGCCGCCATGCGGCCGGGGTCGATCCAGGGGCGGGCTGACCCCACCATCGTGAGGCTGCGCTTGTCCTGGTCGTACAGGAACCAGCGGTCGGGTTCGATGTCCGACGACGCCGTGACCAGCAGGGGCTGCCCCTTCTTCCTGGGGTCTCCCGAGAAACGCACCAGGCGCCCCGGCAACGCGGCCTGCAGCGCCTGCTGTATGCGGTCGTGTTCGGCCGACAACCAGTAGACCCCGCGTCGCTCCGCGTGGTAGGCCACGCCCAGCAGTTCACGGCCTTCACCGAAGACCAGGGGCGCACCCGGCGCAGCGGGCACATCGGGGCTGAACGCCTCCTCGAGGTCGTAGCCCTTGAGGGCGGCCACCGGTTCGGCGCCGATGGCGCCGCTGCGCGGGTCCATGGCGTACACGCCTGCGAAGTCGCTGCCGCCCTGAAAGCCCAGCACATAGACCTGGCCATCGGCACCGAAGCCCAGCGGCGTGCTTTCCCGGCTCATCCAGTCCCACTGCGCCACGGCCCGCCAGGGGGCGTCCAGCGTGTCGCGAAGATGAAAGGTGAAGCGGTTCTCGGCCCGGGTGACCACGCCTCGCGGGTCCCCCTTGGCGTCGAACAGCCAGCGGATCGCCCGCCCGGGTGCACCCGACGTCAGCAGCGTGCTGCGAAGGGTCCTGGTGTGCAGGCGATGGATGGTCACATGGCCCTGCGTCCTCGTGCCTGCCGACGACCACTGCTGCACCCAGATTTCGTCGGGCGCCGTCCCCACCCCCTTGGAGTGGAAAAAGGTTCCGGCCGGCATCTGGCGCTTGCCGCCTTCGCTGAGCAGCCCGCGTTCGACCATGGACTCGAACTCGCTGCCGTCCTTGTCGATGGCGAACAGGCCCTGTCCGACCTGCCCGCCTTCGCCCTGCTTCAGGTCCCGGACGCCGAACACCATGCGGTCCGGCGAGATCCATCGCGGCGACACCACGTCGCCGTCGGTGAAGGTGGTGATGATCACCGACTTCATGCTGGCCAGGTCCACATGCAGGAGGTTGCGGCGGCCGCGCACCTCGCGTGTCGCCAGCAGGGACCGGCCGTCGGGCGACAGCAACACCGAGGCCAGCTGCGGCGCCCTGAAGAAGTCGGCCAACGCCACCGGTGCAGCGGCCTGGGCCATGCCGGGTGCGGGCAGCCCGGCCAGGGTTGCGGCCGACAGGCCGGCGGCCATCAGGCGCCGGCGCTCGAGATCGGAGGGTGAGAGGTCGTCCATGGGTTTCATCGAGAGCCAAAGGAAGAAGGGGCCCGTCGCGCTGGCGACGGGCCCCGGATGTTGTCACTGCGCGGCGCAGGCCGCACCGCACGCGTCGATCACCGGAACTGGTAGCGTGCCGTCAGCTGGAAGTAGCGTCCACGGCTGGTGTAGAGCTCGGCGAAGCCCTGCTGCGAGAAGTTGTTGTTCGTCGCGTTGGTTGCGCTGAAGGGCGGCATGCGGTCGAACAGGTTCTTCACGGCAGCCGACAGGGTCAGGTTCTTGATCCCGCTGTAGGTCACCGTGACGTCGGTCTCGTCGTGAGAACCGACACGGCGGAGGCCGCCCGCCGGCAGCAGGCCGAAGTTCTGCTGAGGCTGGGTCGTGTCGTAGAACGCACCCGTCCCGCGATTGAGGATCTGGTAGGTCCAGGGTCCCTTTTCCGCGGTCGCCGCGAGCACGCTGCGCCAGGCCGGCGCGGCGTAGGTGCGGTTGAACTCCGCCCACGGCGAGGTCGCCGTCGAGCGTGTCCGCTGCGCCGTGTAGTAGGTGCCCGCCGCGCGCAGCGACACGTTGCCCAGCGCCGTGCCCTTGAACGACATGCGCGCGTCGACATCCACACCCGAGTTCAGCGTCTGGGCGAAGTTCTGCAGGTTCTGGAAGATGAACCAGCGGGCCGTGGCAGCGTCGAAGCGCGTGAAGCCCTGCTCGATGGCGCTCTGGATGGTGGGCGTCGAGATGTTGTCCTTCTTCTCGATGCGCCAGACGTCGACGGCCACCGACAGCGGGCCGGCGTCGGCGACCAGGCCCAGGTTGAAGGTCTCGCCGATTTCGGGGCCGAGGTCGGGGTTGGAGCCGGTCAGGCGGAAGGCCGGCTGACCCGCGCAGCCGGCCGGGAAGCCCAGCGCCACGCACTGCGACTCGGTCAGGTTGATGGCACCCTGCCCCGCGTTGGCAAACAACTGCTTGAGCGTCGGCATCTTGAACGCTTCGGAGTACGAGCCGCGCAGCTTGAGCGTCGGCAGCGCCTGCCAGCTCAAGGCCACCTTGGGGCTGGACCGGCTGGCCGTGTCGTAGTCGTCGTAGCGCACCGCAATCTGCCCTTCGACGGTCTTCGTGATCGGCAGCATGACCTCGGCAAACACCGCCTTGGCATCGCGCTTGGCCGACACCGCACTCTGCTGGATGCTGCCGACCACCGTGCCGGCGATCTGGCGTGCATCGGGCTGGTCGGAAAGCGTCTCCTTCCACACGTTGGCACCGACCGCGTAGCGTGCAGCGCCGCCCGGCAGCTTGAAGGCTTCACCCGAGACCTGGATGTCGAACAGGTCGAGCTTTGCACTGGCCGTGCGGACCGGGCTGATCTTCAGCGACTCGATCACCGCATCGCTGTTGGTCAGAACGGTGGGGTCGATGAGGCGGTTCTGCGTCGCATTGTTGTAGGCCGCGCGGTCGAAGTAGTTGCTGTCGCGGTTGGTGCTCTCCGCCTTGCCCGAGCTCAGGCCGACCTTGAGGTCCAGCCCGCCCAGGACGCCCTCGACCCCGATGTCGATGTTCTCGAACGTGGTCTTCTTGTCGGTGATGCGCGGGCCGCCCTGCATGAAGCGGCCGGCATAGCGGCGGCCGTCGGACAGCGTGAAGTTGTCTGGCACCGGGTGGGCCTCGAAGTGGTCGTCCTGTTGCGACCCCATGAAGCGGGCAAAACCCGTGAAGTCCTTGCCCAGCGCGACCGTCGCGGCCACCAGGCCGTTCAGGCGCTCGGCGCCGTTGTAGGCCGTCAGCAGGCTGGCATTGAAGTCGTAGCGGCAGGCGTTGTTGGTGAAGTTCGCCGGATCGCAGGGTCGCACCGTCTGGCCGCTGAGCGAACCGTTGGCGTTGAGGATGTTGCCCTCGGGGGCAAAGCTGCTGCGGCCGTCCAGGTTGAACCCGGGAATGGGGCCGAAACGCCTGAAGTCCACCGACCTCGAGATGTCGCGGTCCTTGCGCAGGAAGGGGTCGCGGTTGAAGTAGTCGACCGCCACCAGCAGGTTGTAGCGGTCGGCGGCCAGGTCGCCGAAGCCGGCGGCACCGTTGACGCCCCATTCGGAGGCGTCGTTGCGGCTGCTCGTGCCGGCAGTACCGGTGGCCTGAATGCCGGCGTAGTCGCGGCGCAGGATGAAGTTGACGACGCCGGCCACGGCATCGGCACCGTAGATCGCGGACCCACCGTCCTTCAGGATCTCGATGCGCTCGATGGCGGCAATGGGAATCTGGTTCACGTTGAAGGCGGCACCGGCGCCCGACGCGTCGGCCAGCGGGTTGACCGGCACGCGCCGGCCATTGACCAGCACCAGGGTCTGCGTATCACCCAGGCCGCGCAGGCGCACACGGGCCGTGCCCGAACCGCCGGGCGAGTTCGACGAGATCTCGCCGGCGTCGGCAATGTCGATCACCGGCACTGACTTGATCAGTTCGTTGATGGTCGTCGCACCGGTGCGCTCGATCTCCTTGCGCGTGATGATCTCGACCGGCACCGGGGTCTCGGTGTCGGTGCGCTTGATCGCCGAACCGGTGATCTCGACCCGCTGCCCGGATTGCGCGGCAGCGGTGCCTGCCAGCGTCAGGCCGCCGAACGCAAGCGCCAGCGCGGCGCAGAGCTTCTTCTGATGAAACATGGAATCGCCTTTCCCAGACTAGAAAGCGAGGTTTGGAACAAGGGGCCGACAGCGCGGGGGCCAGCGGACCCGGACGAGGCCAGGTCGACGCCGACACCCCCGGCCGGGGCCCGGACACAGGACACCGTGCGACCTGCTGTAAAGGCATTGTTGCGGGTATCTTTCGTGTAACAGCCCGGGAGCCACCTCTGCGCGCCCCCCGGGGGTACGGGGGAGCCTGGACCACGCAGGCATCGCCGCCCAAAGCACAGCAATGGTTGCCAAATGGCGTCTAAATGGCCCCTACTTCAGAACAATCGATCAACCCGACCGCTACCGGCTCGTTGCATTCCTGCAACTCCCCCTGTCAGAAGGTGGACATTGGCGTACCAGTTGCACGCTGCAGCCGGGGCGCTGGCCGAAACAAGGAAGGGCCGAGGCGCCACCGGCGGCCTCGGCCCTTGACTTGCGGTCGCCCTCGGCGGCGCGTTCGAGGCGCGCCAGCCAAGCCTTGCCTGCGCCTCAGTGGTGCGTCCCGTCGAAGAACTGCTCGTCCTCGGTAGAGCCCTTGAGCGCCGCAGTCGACGACTGCTTCTCGATCGTCGTCGTCACCGCATCGAAGTAGCCGGTTCCGACTTCGCGCTGATGCTTGACCGCGGTGAAGCCTCGCTCGGCGGCTGCGAACTCCTTCTCCTGGAGCTCGACGAAGGCGCTCATGTTGTGGCGCGCGTAGCCGTAGGCGAGGTCGAACATCGAGTAGTTGAGGCTGTGGAAGCCGGCCAGCGTGATGAACTGGAACTTGTAGCCCATCGCGCCAAGCTCGCGCTGGAACTTGGCGATCGTCGCGTCGTCGAGGTTCTTCTTCCAGTTGAAGCTGGGGCTGCAGTTGTAGGCCAGCATCTTCCCGGGGTAGCGGGCATGGATGGCGTCGGCAAAGGCCTTGGCGAAGGCCAGATCGGGCGTACCGGTCTCGCACCAGATCATGTCGACGTAGGGTGCATAGGCCAGCCCGCGGCTGACCGCCTGGTCGAGGCCCTTGCGCGTGCGGTAGAAGCCCTCGACGGTGCGCTCCCCGGTCAGGAACGGCCTGTCGTTGTCGTCGACGTCGCTGGTCACCAGGTCGGCGGCCTCGGCATCGGTGCGCGCCAGCAGCACGGTGGGCACGCCCATCACGTCGGCAGCCAGGCGCGCGGCCACCAGCTTGGACACCTGCTCACGCGTCGGCACCAGGACCTTGCCGCCCATGTGCCCGCACTTCTTGACCGAAGCCAGCTGGTCCTCGAAGTGCACGCCGGAGGCGCCGGCCTCGATCATCGCCTTCATGAGCTCGAAGGCGTTGAGCACGCCGCCAAATCCGGCTTCCGCATCAGCCACGATGGGAGCGAAGAAGTCGACGTCGTTCCTGCCCTCGCTCCACTGGATCTGATCGGCACGCGCGAAGGTGTTGTTGATCTTCTTGACCACCTTGGGCACGGAGTCGACCGAGTACAAGGACTGGTCGGGGTACATCTCGCCATTGCTGTTGGCATCGCCGGCCACTTGCCAGCCCGACAGGTAGATGGCTTTCAGGCCGGCCTTGACCTGCTGCAGGGCCTGGTTGCCGGTCAAGGCTCCGAGCGTATTGACGAAGGGCTCGGTGTTGACCAGCGTCCACAGCTTTTCCGCTCCGCGCCTGGCCAGGGTGTGGTCGACCTGTAGCGAGCCCCGCAGGCGCACCACATCGGCAGCGGAATAACCGCGCTGGACACCCTTCCAGCGCGGGTTCTCGGCCCAGTCCCTCTCCAGGGCGGCGATTTGCTGTTCACGGCTGAGGCTCATGATGACTCCTTGGTCTGCGGTTGAATCGGAAGGCGCGGGGCTTGGATCGGCCTCCAGCGTATCCGAGTGCTCCATTGGCCGCAAGACTTATGTCTTATAGATGAGTGATCTTCAGTGTATTTATAATCAATATCTTACGATCACCATTTCGCATTGCAGAAGCACATTTTCCCGTATAACGAACTTTTGCTGCAGTGCATCCATATACATTCCGCTTTGTGAAATCACACCCGTATCCTGCAACGCCGTTAGCTCTTGCCGCCCGCGCCCGCCAGCCCGTCGCCGACCCCAGGGCCGGGATCAGGCTCAGCCCCCCAGCCCCATCGCCCAGCGCCCGTAGATCCGCTCTGCCAGGGCCTGGTGCCCCGGCAGGTGCAGGACCAGCCCTTCCCTCATCGAGACACCGTCCTGCACTGTGGGCAGCGCGCGCGCGCTCGCCCAGCGGCTGCCTTCCTCGCGAGACCAGCGGTCCACCTTGTCGGCGTCGACCTCGATGTGGAACTGCATGCCCAGATGAGGCCCTATGGAAAACGCCTGGTGCGCGCAGGCATCGCTCGATGCAAGGCAGCGGGCTCCGGACGGCAGCTCGAACGCCTCGTAGTGCCATTGGTAGACCCGATGCTCGCCGCTGTGACCGAACCACTCGCTGGCGATCGAGTCCTCGGCAACCACGATCGGCTGCCAGCCGATCTCCGGCGCCGGGGACGGGTGGATGCGGCAGCCCAGCGCGCGCGCCATCAGCTGCCCTCCCAGGCAATGCCCTATCGTCGGCTTGCCTGCGGCGAAGGCCTGCCGGATCAGGTCCTCGGCCCGGCGAAGCGACGGCAGTTCGTCGTTGGCGCTCATCTCGCCGCCAAGGATGGCCAAGCCGCCATAGCCGTCCAGGTTTGCGGGAAAGTCCTGCCCGGCCTGCGTGTTCCTGACCTCGAAGTCCAGGCCCTGCCGCACCATCCAGGTGCCGAAAAAGCCCACGCCGTCCGCATCGAGATGCTGCAGGACCAGCACAGGGCGCCGGGAGTGGAGGTGCATCCGACGAGTGTGCCCTCGGGCCGGCTGGCCCCGCAAGCCTTGACGCTGCGCAAGGCCGACCCTCCTTGTACGTCAAGAATCGCACCATCCGACGCTTGTTCACCACTGCCTGGAGCCCTCATGAGCACGAACCCCGCGCCTCGCAAGGTCCGCGAGGCCCGCAAGGCCGTTGCGGTCCCTTCCAGCTTCGAAGCCCTGGACCAGACCCACGCCGAAGTGATGCGCATGCTGGCCGAGTTTGCGCTGCTGCTGCACCATGTGGACGACAACGGGGCCGACGAACACGCCCGCGCCAGCGCCAGGCGGCTGTCAGACTTCTTTTCCGGCACCGCCCACCAGCACCATGCCGAAGAGGAGCGGCTGGTCTTTCCGGCCGTGAAGGCCGGTGGCGACGCGCAGATGATCCAGCACATCGAGCGCCTGCAGCAGGACCATGGCTGGCTTGAGGAGGACTGGCACGAGCTGTCGCCACAGATCGAGGCGATCGCGATGGGATATTCCTGGTACGACCTCAACCATCTGCGCCATGCACTGCCGGTCTTCGAAGCCCTGTACCGCGAGCACATCGCGCTCGAGGAGTCCCTGATCTACCCGGAGGCGCGGCGGCGCCTGGAGGCCCTGGCCGAAGGCCGGCGAGCCGAGGATCGGTAAGGCGCTCAGGGCAGCGCAAGCCACCCTACACCGGCAGGCGGCAGTCTCCCGCCGCCTGGACGGCGCGAGCATGGCTGCAGACTGTGCAGCGGCAGGCTGACTCGCGGCCCCTGCCCGCCCAGTCCGGCGGATCACGGCGGCCCTTCCTGCACAATCCGGCCCTCGCATCCCGCTGGGTCGCCATGGGCTTCGTACCTACCTTCTTCCTTCACTTCGGCGCGCGCATTCGGCTGGCCACGCTGCTCTCAGGCTTGCTGGTCGCCCTCATGGGCCCGCCGGCGCAGGCCACGATGGTTCGCGTGGAAACGCCGCGCGGGCCGGTCGACATCGAGCTGATGGACCAGGACGCGCCGCTGAACGTGGCCAACTTCCTGTCCTATGTCCGCAGCGGGGCCTACGACAACACCATCGTGCACCGTTCGATGCCTGGCTTCGTGCTGCAGGCGGGCGGGTATGCCTTCCCGAGCCTCGCGCACATCCCCACCGGGGCGCAGGTCAGGAACGAGTTCAGTGCCTCGCGCAGCAATCTTCGCGGCACGGTGGCGATGGCCAAGCTGGAGAACCTGCCCGACAGCGCCACCAGCGAGTGGTTCGTCAACCTGGCCGACAACAGCAAGAACCTTGACGCGCAGAACGGCGGCTTCACGGTGTTCGGGCGAGTCACGGCCACGTCGATGGCGGTGGTGGATGCACTCGCCGCATTGCCGCGGCTGCGGTGCAACGCGCCGTTCAGCGACATCCCGCTGCTGGTCGCGGTCTCGCCCTGCAGCGCCGTCACGCCGGAGCACCTTGTCGTGATCACGCCGCCCGCGTGCTGCCCGCGCGCGAGACGGCCACGGCCTCGGACCGCATCTTCAACTTTCTCGAGGCTGCCTATCCGCAGCACGCAACCCCGTCGACCCAGGTGTCGCAGATCGGCTTCGGCTACTACTTCCGCCACTACACGGCGACCCAGGCCTACCTGGGCACGCGTGATGGCCAGCTGTACTACCTGCTGCCGGAGAACAACGGCGTGCCGGTGCACATCGGGTCGGTCGAGCAGTGGCTGGCGACCGCCGCGGCGGCCGGGTACTGAGCACCCCGGGGCCGGGCGGCGCCCGGCGCTTGGTCGAGGGGCGACCAAGGGCATCCAGGCATTACACTCGCGGCCCGGTCGGCAGTTCACCCAGGCGTTGCCGCGCGGCCCCGGTCGCGAGCTAAACCTGCCAAGGCAAGATTGAGTTTCAGGCTCGTGGCCCCACCGCTTGCGTGTGCCCCGTGCCGGAAGTCGGCAACCCCCGGCGCCCTGACCCGCAGGGCAAGTCCCGGATCGCGGCCTCCGCGCGCCCGGGCAGTTTCGGTACGCGCTGGCAGACGCTGCCCGGCCCAGGAGGTCGTGGCAGCGGGAGCTCGACATGCCCCGCAACTCCCTCCCGTTCTCGACCCCTGACCTGGCGGCGTTCGCGCGCACGCTGGGCAAGGCCTTGCATGCGCGGCACGAGGCCGGCGAACCACCGCCCGGCCATGTCGCGCTGCTCAACCTGATCGCCCGCGCAAGCGGGCAGCGAAACCTGCAGGCCCTTCGCGCGGCGGCATCGCCGGCTGCACCCACACCCGCCGAACCGCCGCCTGCGGCACCGCGCCTGGGCACCACCGCCAGCAAGGCGCTGGCCCAGTTCGATGCCGACGGCCGCCTGCAGCGCTGGCCGTCGAAGTTCAGCGTGCAGACGCTCGTGATGTGGGTCCTCTGGACGCGCTTCGACGGCAAGCGCATCTACAGCGAACGCGAGGTCAATGCGATCCTGAAGGACGCGCACACCTATGGCGACCATGTCACGCTACGGCGCGAACTGATCAACCACCGCCTGCTCGAGCGCAAGAGCGACTGCTCGGCCTACTGGAAGCGTGCCGTGCGACCCGACGACGAGACGCGCGCACTGCTCGGCGCGTGGCGTTCACAACGGCAGGCGGCGCCCGCGCCGGCCCGGCAGATGCGGCCCGACGCGCCGGCGCGCCGGGCGAGGCTCAGTCGATCGGCCTGACCGCAGTGACCTCGATCTCGACCTTGGCCCTGTCCTCGATCAAGGCCGACACCTGGACCGCGGTCATCGCGATCGTGTAGGCACCTATCGCCTCACGATAGGCCGCGCCGATCTCGCGCAGCCGGGCCAGGTACTCGCGCTTGTCGACCAGGTACCAGGTCATGCGCACGATGTGCGACGGCTCGGCGCCGGCTTCGGCCAGCACGGCGCGAACGTTCAGCAGCGCCTGCCGGACCTGCTCGACCAGGTCGTCGCTGACGAATTCGCAGCGTTCGTTCCAGCCGATCTGGCCGGCGACAAAGATCTGCTCGCCTTGCGCTGCAACGCCATTGACATAGCCTTTTGGGGCCGCCCAGCCCGCGGGTTGCAGAACTCGCCGGCCATTCCGGGGATCGTTCATCTGTGTGCCTCTCGAGGTTGGCGAGGACCCGGCGCGCGCGCGCCGCACGCCCCTGGCAGCTCGGGGAGAAACCCTGTCAAGCGCCCTCCTTCAGCCGGAACCGCTGCAGCTTGCCGGTCTCGGTACGGGGCAGGCTGGAACGGAACTCGATCTCGCGGGGGTACTTGTAGGGTGCGATGGTCTGCTTGACGAACTCCTGCAGCGTCCGCGCCAGGGCGTCGCCGGGGGCGTGGCCGGGCTGCAGCACGATGTAGGCCTTGACGATCTGCCCGCGCGCCTCGTCGGGCCGGCCGACGACGCCGCACTCGGCCACCGCCGGATGCAGCAGCAGCGCCGACTCGACCTCCGGACCGGCGATGTTGTAGCCGCCCGAGATGATCATGTCGTCGGTACGTGCCTGGTAGACGAACTGCCCGTCGTCGTCGATCCGGTAGGCGTCGCCGGTCAGGTTCCACCCCCCCTGCACGTAGGCGGACTGGCGCTCGTCGGCCAGGTACTTGCAGCCCGTGGGGCCCTTGACCGCCAGACGTCCGACCTGCCCCTTCGGCAGCTCCCGGCCCTGCTCGTCGAGCACGCAGGCCCGATAGCCCGGCACCGGCAGACCGGTCGCGCCCGCACGGGCCTGCGACTCGCCGGCGCTGATGAAGATGTGGAACAGCTCGGTGGAGCCGATGCCGTCGATGATCTCGATGCCGCTCGCCTCGCGCCACAACTGCCGCGTTGCAGCGGGCAGGGCCTCGCCGGCCGACACGCACTTGCGCAGGCTCGACAGGTCGTGCTGCGTCAGCTGCGAGGCCATCGCCCGGTAGGACGTGGGTGCCGTGAAGCAGACCGTCGCCTTGTAGCGCGCGATCGCCGCCGGCAGCACGTCGGGCGCCGCCTTCTCGAGCAGCACGGTGCTGGCCCCGACCGACAGGGGGAAGGTCAGCAGCCCCCCCAGACCGAAGGTGAAGGCCAGTGGCGGACTGCCGATGAAGATGTCGTCGGCGTTCGCCTTGAGCACATGCGGCGGCCAGCAGCGGCAGGCCGCGACCACGTCGCGGTGGAAGTGCAGGGTGCCCTTGGGCACCCCCGTGGTGCCCGAGGTGAAGGCGATCAGGCAGGTATCGTCGGCCGCGGTGTCGACGTTGTCGAAGCGGTCGTCCTCGCAGGCCGCCATCGCCGACTCCAGCGAGCCGGCCGCGCCGTCGCCGTTGAAGTGCAGCACCCGCTGCAAGCGGCCGCTGGCAGCGCGGGCGGTTTCGAGCTCGGCGGCCAGACGTGCATCGCACAGCGCCAGGCCGACCTCGGCTTTTTCCACGATGGGCACCAGCTCGCGCGCCCTGAGCAGGGGCATGGTGCCGACGGCGATGCCGCCGGCCTTGACGACGCCGAACCAGCAGGCCGCCAGCATCGGCGAGTTGGCCCCGCGCAGCAGCACCCGGTTGCCCGGCACCAGCCCCAGATCCCGCGTCAGCACCTGCGCGATCCGGTTGGCGCGCGAGCACAGGTCGGCATAGCTCCAGCGCACGCCATCGCCCTGCACGCACAGGCGCTCGCCATGCCCCTGGAGCAGCCAGCGGTCCAGCAGTTCGGTGGCGCAATTCAGTCGCGCCGGCAGTTGCAGCTCGGGCAGTTCGAAGATGAACTCCGGCAGCATGTCGGCAGGCGGCATGCGGTCGCGGGCGAAGGTGTCGACATGCGCGCTGCTAGCCATGGTGGGCCCCTGGTGTGTGGGTCGCGGCGCTCCGTGCGCGCCCGGGCGGCGAAGACTTGCCGCGTCGGCATTCTTCGGCGATATACTTTAGTTGTCAACTAAATGGTCCCCGGCCCGCGCCGGGGATGTGCCCACCGACCGTGCAGGCCGGCCTGCCCCGGGAGACCCCCCATGACCCGCTCTCGCGAACAGGCCGTCGCGCTCGATCTCGCCGACCCGCTGGGCCCGCTGCGCGAGCAGTTCGAGCTGCCCCCCGGGCAGCTGTACCTCGACGGCAACTCGCTGGGCGTGCTGCCGCGCGCGACGGCCGGGCGCGTGCAGCAGGTGGTGCGCGGCGAGTGGGGGCAAGACCTGATCGCCAGCTGGAACCGGGCCGGGTGGATGCACCTGCCGCAGCGTGTGGGCGACAAGATTGCCCGCCTGGTGGGGGCGGGCGCGGGCGAGCTGGTGGTGGCCGACTCGACCTCGGTCAACCTGTTCAAGGCGCTCGCCGCTGCCCTTTCCATGGCCCGCGAGGACCGCCCGGCGGCGCGGCGGATCCTGTCGGAGCGCAGCAACTTCCCGACCGATCTCTACATCGCCGAGTCGCTCGCCGCCGACCGCGGCTTCGAGCTCGAACTGGTCGACCGGGATCGGTTGGAGGCCAGTCTCGACACCGGCGTCGCGGTGCTGATGCTCACCCATGTCAACTATCGTGACGGACATCTTCATGACATGGCGGCGCTGTCTGCCCGGGCGCACGCCGTCGGGGCGACCACCTTGTGGGACCTGGCGCACTCGGCAGGGGCGGTGCCGGTCGACCTGAAGGCGGAGGGCGCCGACTTCGCCGTCGGCTGCGGCTACAAGTACCTCAACGGCGGCCCCGGCGCGCCGGCCTTCGTGTGGGTCAGCCCGCACCATGCCGGGCGGTTCCGCCAGCCGCTGTCCGGCTGGATGGGCCATGCGGCACCCTTCGAGTTCAGCCCGGGCTACCGCCCGGCCGCCGGCGTCGCCCGCTACCTGTGCGGAACCCCGCCGGTGCTGTCGCTGGCGGCGCTCGAGTGCGGCGTCGACACCGTGCTGGCCGCCGAGCCCCTGGGCGGCATGGCGGCGCTGCGTGCCAAGTCGCTGGCGCTGACCCGGCTGTTCGCCGAGCTCGTCGAGACACGCTGTGCGGCCCATGGTTTCACACTCGAGTCGCCACGGGACGACGCGCGGCGGGGTTCGCAGGTCTGCCTGTCCTGGCCCCGCGGCCCGGCCGGCGGCGCCTTCGCGGTCGTGCAGGCCCTGATCGCCCGCGGCGTGGTCGGCGACTTCCGCGCCGGCGACGGCGGCGGGCACCCGGACATCCTGCGTTTCGGCTTCACGCCTCTGTACACACGCTTCGTCGACGCCTGGGATGCGGTCGAGCACCTTCGCCAGGTGATGGAAGGGAAGGAGTGGCAGCGACCCGAGCATTCGACCCGCCAGGCCGTGACGTGAAGGAGACCCGATGAGCGATCCGACCGCAGGACCCGGCACGCGGCCGGAAGACGTGGTGCACGCCGAGCGTGCCCAGCTCGACTTCTCGCGCGACATGAGCTATGGCGACTACCTCCACCTGGACCAGGTGCTCGGCGCGCAGCACCCGTTGTCGCCCGACC
>Ga0209573_1002000_pt1 | contig 27986 bp, 22 predicted proteins | sample TNRBio252014_DNA_FD_185870 | JGI IMG/M metagenome (GOLD analysis project Ga0209573, IMG submission 185870) | Wastewater treatment Type I Accumulibacter community from EBPR Bioreactor in Madison, WI, USA - TNR Reactor_6/25/2014_ DNA (SPAdes)... | ecosystem: Engineered > Bioreactor > EBPR >... | reverse complement strand
CGGCGCCGAAAAGCGCTGATGTGCTGGAGAGTCGTCCACACAGCCTGGGATAACAGGCTATATTCGTTGGCGGTTTCGATCACGGCGCCGTGGATGTGCTTGACCGGAAGGGTGTGGCCAGAACCGTCATGCCAGCGGCTGACCGTGATGGCGAAATGGGGATCGGTCAGCGAGTGGTGCGATTCCAGAACCGGGCTGGCGCTGGTTGCGGGTGGGAGTTCCAGCAAGGGGAGGCTGCTGGCAAAACCGGAATGCGCTTGCAGGGCATAGATTTGATCCCAGGGAATCAGGAATCCATCCTCAACAGGCAACGCGAAGCCTTCATCTTCAAGCTGTTCAAGCAATCCCGGTAGATCAGGCGTATCCAATAACTGCGCAGTGGCGGCTACTGACGCAACGAGGCGTTGCGGATCGTGCACTACAGTAAGGCCGTCAGATGTCCAGGTGCGATACCAAGACAGTGCCGATTGATGGGTGGATTTTCTGCTAAACCAGGGAAATTTCATCATGGATTAACTGCCCTGAAACCAGCCTTTACCAGTGCGATAGGTAAAACCCCAAGCGCGGAGTTGCTGATTAATAATCGAAGTTTGATCATGCATTTTAATCCATAAATAACCGTTAAAAGGCCGTGCGTCTTCGATTGTGAGGTTGAAGGCTTGGCAAAAACTACGATAGTATGTTTCGTTGCCGGTTGTATAGTAAGAACCGGATCGCCATGGTTCAGGAATTTCCTTATTATTGGAGATGCTAATGCCGAAATTTTGATATAGATAGGCATTGAATCGCTGTTCCCATCGGTCGTAATTGTGTACGTTATCTTTGTGATAAAGCCGGTCACCAACCACGGTATCTTTGAGAGCTTTTAAATTGATGTCACGTACACTATCCAGTTCAAAGGGAAGCTCTTTCAAAGGGTATATATAGGCGGCATTTCCTTGCATCCCAAACTCAACAAATACCGTATTGCCGATAGTCATAATAAATGCATTATTCTCTCGACCGGTACCTGATAATCGCAGCAAACGTCCAGCCATTTTATTACGAATAGCGACAAACGAAGCTTCGTGATTTTGGGTCGCATAGCGTCCAAGTGCAAAATACATATCGTTGATTTCATCGATGTAACGAATCCAAAACTCTAGCCGCCTCATATCATTGCTGCCATCGGCGGAAAGTAGCTCGAAGAAGTTCTTCATCAGGTCAAGCTTGAGCCAACTTCCAACCATTTTACGGATGAATTCGGAAACCAGAGCCCAGCGGTTTTTATTGATTGGGAGCCAGGGGTTTTTCCAGTGTTCAACGGCGAAATTGCGTAGTTCGTGATGGATCACGAGAGGTTGCGTTTTGGCGTAGCGTTCTAACAATTTAGCCAAACTGGCATTCAGCAGCGGAGCATAGCGGCGATCACTGAGTAGTTTGAGCAGTTCGGGTAAATGCGCTTTGAATTCATGATCAGGGCGATGGATAGCGGCCCCGATACGGGCATTGACCACGGCACGAGCTACCCACGAAGTTCCCGAAAAACCGAGTTGTTGTCCGGTTTCCTCGAACTCATCACTGGCGCCATCCAGCAATGCTTCACCGTAACGGCTGCAAGGATCATCAGTCAGCAGATTACGATGTTCATGAAGAACGGCAATCCAGTTGGGATTTACCCCTTCAGTTTGCAAGTCATCGATATGGTCGTTGAGAAAGCGGCGCAGGCGCTTCCAGTGTTCCGGGCCTGAGTCTTTAGCATATTGAGCTTCGGGATCGTAGCTAAAGTAACTGGCCAGTAGGCCGCGATAGAGTCGTCGAAAGGCTCTGGGTCGATCTCGATAGCTATTGATAATATCGATCAATTTTAAAAAATGGTCTTTTTTCTCAATCAGGCGGATTTGATACGTTCCCAATGGAGTAGCAGCGCCGAAACTGATGACACGAAGATCACGAAAGTCGTCCACACGTCCTGTCGAGAGAAATTGCGCCATCGCTTCTGCAATTCGATTCAATGGTGGACTGGAATCCGGTTTGTTTACCAGTGATTCCAGCTTTTTGATTTCCTGCTGAATGAGTCGATGATCAAAATGCAAACCCTGAAAAGCTGTTTCGTTGATGAATCGTAGTTTTTTACGGAGATTTTCAATAAGTTCCATGTTAATTTCCCAATGCACATGGGCCAAAATTGCCGCGTGGGATTCCCTCTGTGGAAGGATGTGGCTCGCCGATGCTCAGGAATTCCAGCCGCAATTCAATTCGGCGGCTTTCCTCGAAAGAGGATTTGGCGGAATTGAAAGAATAACCGCCGACCAGGAACAGTTCGCGAATTTGCTCCAGTTGATCTTGGCTCATTGGGGTTTCTCCGGGCAAAGGCGGCGCTAACAAAACACAGAGTACCCGCTGGCTACGCTGGAGTGAGAGGTTGAGGTTATACAAATAGGTGCCTCGCTGGTCGGCGAAACCTTCAGCTACAATACGTTTCAGCCAGCGCTTGCCCAAGTCATCCTGAGCAATCACCAGTACCTCTGGAACAAAAGCCCGCAAGAGTTTGGCTTGTTCGGGATTGAGTTGGTGGCTGGCGGTATCGAAGCGGGCACGGTCACCGAAGTCAATCACGTTGCGCTCTTTGTCGACCGTGACCCCTGGATAGCGGTCGGCCGCCTGCTTGACCTTTTCCAACAGGGCGTCAATGTCCTGCTCACGCTGAACCTTGAGCCGTTCGATTTCGCTGACAGTCTTGGTGACCGAAAGCAACGCTACGCTCATCACCAGCAAAAACAACACCATCAAGGCAGTCATCAAATCGGCGAAAGAAATCCAGAAGGGTTTTTCCGCCTCATCTCGCCCGCCCTTTTTGAGTACGATGCGTGATCCAAGCATGGGTTATTTCCGGGTGGAGACGTTGCCGAGCGCCGCATCAAGTTCTTCAATCGAGCCGCGCAGTAGTGCGGTCGCATCGGTCAGGTGCTGGAAGAACTGTTGGTTGGCTTCGTTGAGCGTACTCCGCATACTGGAAGCGAATTGTTGATGTGTTTCTTCCAGCACTTCGCTGACTTGCGCAAGATAGCGGTCAGCCTGATTTTGGGCCGTTGCCAGTTTCTGAGTCGCGTGGTCAATGCGCGTCAGAACATCAGCCGTCAAGGAGGCTTCCTTGCGGGCGGATTCGACTGTGCCTTTCAGCGCCTGGATCATGTCGTTCAGTTGTTGCCGAACCGTGCTGTAATCGCCCACGATGGTTTCCATGGCGCGAGTCGAGATGGATACCGCGTCCGCCGACAACGAGAGTTTGGTTGCTACTCCCGTGGCTTCATGCAGAACACCGGCAACGCTTTTCCCGGCTTTGCTGAAGTCATCGGTGGCGATGATCAGTTTTTCAGCGCCCTGGTTCATTCCGGTCAGGGCGGAGGTAGTGACTTCACTCATTTGGGTGATAGCCGCTTGTATCGAGCGAACGGCATCAGCCGCTGCGAGCTGGTGACTTTCAACCAAACCGGTGAGCTTGGTTAACATCTCTGTGGTTTTAGTGGAGACTTTATCGACAGTTTCGTTGACGCTGGCCGCCAAGGCTTGCACAGCCTGTTGGTTATGCGTGGTCAACTGACGTTGCTGCTCTTGGTGATGTGTTGCGGTGCTTTGCGTCTGTTGTTCCAAGTGGGTCAACATGTCGGTCAATTGCCCCTGCATGGCTTGCAACGAAGTCTCCACTCCGCTCGATAAGCGGGTAATCGCGGCAATGGTAGCATCGGCCATCTGCTGTTGCCGGCCTTGATGATCGTCATTCGCCGCCCGCGCCTGGGTTTGCAGTTCGGCGACCATCTTGGTCACGACATCAGCAATCGTGGCTTGCTGACTTTCGACGGTGCCGGCTAATTTCGCCAGTATGTCGGCGGTTTGAGTAGAGACCTGATTGACCGTGCGATCAACGCCCGTAGTGAGTGCCTGAATCGCCTGCTGATTCTGTTCAGCCAACTGGCGTTGCTGTTCGGTATTGTGTACTGCCGTGCTTTGCGTCTGTTGTTCCAAGTGGGTCAACATGCCGGTCAATTGCCCTTGCATGGTCTGCAACGAAGTCTCCACTCCGCTCGATAAGCGGGTAATCGCGGCAATGGTGGCATCGGCCATCTGCTGTTGCCGGCCTTGATGATCGTCATTGGCTGACCGGCTTTGCGCTTGCAGTTCAGCCACCATGCGAGTGACGACATCAGCAATCGTGGCTTGCTGGCTTTCTACCGTCCCGGCGAGTTTGGCCAGCATGGCGGCGATTTGCTCCGAGACTTTATTCACGGTGTGATCAATGCCAGTAGTCAATGCCTGCACAGCGCGCTGATTCTGTTCCGCCAATTGGCGCTGCTGTTCGGTGTTCTGCGCTGCCGTGCTGTGGGTCTGCTGTTCGAGATGATCCAGCATCCCGGTCAGTTGTCCCTGCATGGTCTGGAGGGAAGTCTGGACGCCGCTGGACAGAGCGGTAATTGCGGCGATGGTGGCGTCGGCCATCTGTTGCTGACGACCCTGGTGATCGTCATTGGCGGCCCGCGCCTGAGTTTGCAGTTCGGCGACCATTTTGCTCATCTGTTGGCCAAGATTACCGAGCAGAGTTTGAAGTTTTTGTCCAGTTTCATTTTGACTGGTTTGGCTCATTGTCCGAATCTGCCCAAGGAAATCTGCCATCTGTTCATTCATCGCTTGCTGGCGAAATTCCATTGCCTTCATCGCTTGGGCGAGCGTTTCAGTCATCGCATGGGTCGTATTGCGACCGGTCATATCAATATTGGTCGCCATCTGCTGAAATTGCTTAACCGTTGCCTGCAATGCCTCAACGGTTTGCTGTTGTAGCTCGTAAATACCTGCTGTTTGTCCACCAAATAAATCTTGTAAGCGTTGCGTGAAGCCTACAAATACATCATTGAGGGCACTACTAAGATCACGACCAGTGCTTTCACGCTGATTATCAAATCCTGCGGCGATTTTTTGAAGCGGTTGGCTGGCTGATACCGGCTTGGATGCTTTCTCTAAATTGATCACCCAACTGTTGTTGACTGCTCAGGGTCGATTGAATTTGCTGTTGGGTGACTTCACGTAAAATCTCTTTAAGTTCTCCAACTAAAGCATCTTTGATAATACTTGCTTGGCTTGCCGATGTTTCCGAAGATTTAACGAGCCGTTTAAGGTATTCCTCACCAGTGCCTGATTCATAGAGGCTATCGATAAGAAAACAAAGATCCTCAACCTTTCTGTAGAGTGCAGAAAGTATTGATTTTTCAACAATTGTAACGAACATAGCCCAGAAAATAGCTACCATTGAAACCAGAAATGCTTCATAGACGCCATGTAATAACTGTTCAAGGCTTTGACGGATAACTTCAGTATTTTCGTTAATCTGAAAAGCTTGAAGGCCATGGATAAGTCCAAGAAATGTACCGATAATACCTAAACCCGTTAAAATTCCTGGCAAATGCTTAAAAAATTCGGTATGTAATTGACCATCAACTAAAACACTTGGACCAAAAAACAATTCTGCAGGCGTTGTCGAACGAATAGCTACCAGTTCTTCAATGCCCGTTTGGTGGTTAAGTTCAAATTGTTTATGTAGAGTTTGCCGATATTCTTCCCATAAATGAATAAATAATTTACTTGATTTGAATAGTTTAGTGGGATATTCGATTGAGTTATCTTTTCTGAATTCTGTCAGGTTTTTATTTAATCGCCACAGCCTGAATAACAGAAATAAGGCTGGTACAAAATAAAGACTAATAAAAGCCAGTATAAGAATGCCGATAAAATATGGCAATGATGGTTGCAAAAAATCGAGGATGAATGCCAAAATAGGCATCCATATAGAATTGATGTATTCAAAAACAACGGACATAATTTATAACCTTTTTTGGTTTTTATTCGGGTAAAGATTGATGTCTGTGGATAGCGTCGATCTGGACTATTCCCGGCCCATGTCACAGTTCAGGCATCTGATTGACGACTAGCGGCATATTCTCCGGGCTGAAGTTGGCGGTGTTGAGCATTGTAGCCGCTGCGCTAGTATCGCAGGACTGGTTCTCGAAGTTGAGATAGCCGACCGCTCTGCGGGATCAGGATGTTCGATGCGGTTTTTCCATTTTTTTCATTATGACGAACGATTCCTGAAAGTAAATTTTTAACTGGCTGATTTTAATTATGTAATCTAATAAATACAAAATCGCAATTTTTCCGGGTTTAGTGTCGCCTTATCAGGATACGAATGGTCGGCCTTGGTAGCGACCCGGCTAAGGACACGGAGCAGTCGCAAAAATGGGCTGGAGGTAAACTGGCTGCGATGGGACAGCGGAAATTCCCCCTGCTATTTCCTTCTTGTTGGCAAACCGGGGCAGGAGGCAAGCAGCGATACCGCATTTCCATCCTGAAACACGGGAACGAGGAACGGGGTAGCCTTCAACTTGAGAAAACAAGGGTAGTCCCTTATTGTTTGCTCTCGCCTTGCTATTTTCTGCGAGACCTTTGACCGCCGAGACCGAAAAAAACATGAGCCTCGTTATCCGCCAACACGCCGAAACCCAGTTCGCCGCTGAACTGGAAGAACTCCGCAAAGCCGACGCCCGGCAACGCCCGCCCAACTGGGTGTTGAGTCCGTGGGCGGTGACGGTTTATCTGCTGGGCGGCCAGCTCGATAACGGCTTTGAGGTGACGCCCAAATATATTGGCAACCGCCGCCTCATGGAAATTGCCGTCGCCACACTGGCCACCGACCGGGCGCTTTTGCTCTACGGCGTGCCCGGCACGGCCAAGTCGTGGGTCAGCGAACACCTCGCCGCCGCCGTGTCGGGCGATTCCACGATGCTGATTCAAGGCACCGCCGGCATTAGTGAAGAGCAACTGCGCTACGGCTGGAATTACGCGATGTTGCTGGCTAAAGGCCCATCGCACGACGCCCTGACTTCCAGCCCCCTGATGCGGGCGATGGAATTGGGGAAGATCGCCCGTGTAGAAGAGTTGACGCGGATTCCCAGCGATGTGCAGGACACGCTGATTACCATTCTGTCGGAAAAGACCCTGCCGATCCCGGAACTGAACAGCGAAGTGCAGGCAATACGCGGGTTCAACGTCATCGCCACCGCCAATAACCGCGATAAAGGCGTCAATGAACTGTCCAGCGCCCTGAAACGGCGGTTCAACACGGTCATTTTGCCGTTGCCCGCGACGGAGGACGAGGAAGTCGCCATTGTACAAAAGCGGGTGGCGGAGTTGGGCCGGGCGCTGGAATTGCCTGCGGAACCGCCCGCGCTCAAGGAAATCCGCCGCGTGGTGCAAGTGTTCCGCGAACTGCGCAGCGGCCTGACCGACGACGGCAAGACCAAACTCAAATCGCCGACCAGCACCCTCAGTACGGCGGAAGCGATTTCGGTCATCAACAGCGGCATGGCGCTGGCCGGTCATTTCGGCGATGGCGCGATCAAAGCCGCCGATCTGGCCAGCGGTTTGCTCGGCGCGGTGGTGAAAGACCCCGTACAGGACAGCATCGTCTGGCGGGAGTATCTGGAAACCGTCGTGAAAGAGCGCGATGGGTGGCGCGACCTGTATCGGGCCTGCCGCGAGCTGGATTAAATGGCTGCGTCTACAAACGCTGTGCATCTGTTCGGCGTTCGCCACCACGGCCCCGGCTGCGCCCGGAGTCTGGTCAAAGCGCTGGAGGAATTACAACCGGACTGTCTGCTGATTGAGGGGCCGCCGGAAGCTGATGACCTGCTGGCGCTGGCGGGCGCCGAGGGCATGGAGCCGCCGGTGGCGCTGTTGCTCTACGCCCCGGACGCACCGCAATACGCGGTGTTTTATCCATTTGCGGAATTTTCCCCCGAATGGCAGGCCATCCGCTATGCCTTGCGGCAGGGCGTTCCCGTGCAGATGATGGATTTGCCGCAGGCCCACGCGCTGGCGCTGGCCAGGGAGCGCGAGACCGCCCTTTCAGCAGAAGCAGACGTTTCCACCCCCAATCCTCCCCCGCAAGAGGAGAAAGAGTCTGAGGATGAGGGAGAGAGTGAGCCAGATTTGCGGCATGATCCACTGGGCTGGCTGGGGCAGGCGGCCGGTTACGGCGGCGGTGAGGAATGGTGGGAACACACGGTCGAGCAGCGCCAGGATGGCGCGGAACTCTTTGCGGCGATAGCGGAAGCGCTGACAGCGGTGCGGACGGAAACGCCCCCGTTGACCGACGCCTTCGAGGCGCGGCGCGAAATGTTGCGCGAGGCGTCCATGCGCAAAGTCATCCGGGCGGCGCAGAAGCAGGGCCGGGAGCGCATCGCCGTTGTGTGCGGCGCATGGCATGTACCCGCACTGGCCCAGATGCCCGGCGCCAGCGCGGATAACGAACTGCTCAAGGGCCTGCCGAAGATCAAGGTTGAGGCGACCTGGATTCCCTGGACCTACGACCGTCTGGCCGCAGCCAGCGGTTATCGCGCTGGCGTTGATTCGCCGGCCTGGTATGAACACCTTTGGCGGCGCGGCGGACGGACGGACCCGGTCGCCTGGTTTGCGCGGGTGGCCCGCCTGCTGCGCGAGGCTGAGATAGACTGCTCCTCGGCGCATGTTATTGAATGTGTGCGGCTGTCCGAAGCGCTCGCCGCAGTGCGCAACCGGCCCGCGCCGGGGTTGGCCGAGATGCTGGAAGCGGCGCAGACCGTGCTGACGACCGGCGAAGAGGCGCCGTTGCGGCTGATTCGCCGCGATTTGATTATCGGTCGCCGGTTTGGCGCGGTGGCGGAAGGCGCACCGACTGTGCCGCTCCAGCGCGACCTGGAACAGCGCCGGAAAACGCTCCGCCTGAAGGTCAGCGCAACGCGGGAGCCGCTGGAACTCGACCTGCGCAAGGATAACGACCTCGCCCGTAGCCAACTCCTGCACCGGCTGCGGCTATTGCGCGTTCCCTGGGGGCAAGTCACCGAAGCGCGAGGCGGTAAAGGCACGTTCAAGGAAGCATGGGCGCTGCAATGGCAACCGGAATTCGCCCTGGCGGTGATCGAAGCCGCGCCTTACGGCAATACGGTGGAGGAAGCGGCGGCGGCGCTGGCGCAACGCACCGCAGTGGAAGCCCGCGAGTTGCCAGCGCTGACCGAACTGGTCAGTCAACTGTTGCTCGCCGACCTGCCGGCAGCCTTGACGATGGCCATGCGCGAACTGGAGAATCGCGCCGCGCTCACCGGCGACATTCCGCAGTTGATGGCCGCGATTCCGCCATTGGCCCGGGTTTCGCGGTATAGCGATGTGCGCAAGACCGACGCCGCGCAAGTCCTGCATGTCCTCGATGGTCTGGTCGTGCGGGTTTGCATCGGTCTGGTCATGGCCTGCCAGGCGTTGGACGATGATGCAGCGGCGGACATGGCGGGACGCATTCGCAGCCTGCATACGGCGATTAAACTGGCGGATCAGCCGGATCATCGCGATGCCTGGTTAAACACGCTCCGGCAGGCAGCGGACGCTGGCGGCATTCATGATCGCGTGCGGGGTCTGGCCGCCCGCCTGTTGCTCGATGAATCTCATGACGCCGCCGGGGATGCCGCCGCCCGCATGAGCCGCGCCCTCAGCCGGGCTGTCGCGCCTGACGCCGCTGCGGCCTGGCTGGAAGGCTTCCTCAGCGACGGGGGGACGGTGCTGGTGCATGACGATGCGCTGTTTCGCCTGGTGGATCAGTGGGTCGCCGGGTTGAGCATGGATCACTTCGTCCAGGTATTGCCGCTGGTGCGCCGCACCTTCGCCACATTTCCCGCGCCGGCGCGTCGCCAGATCGGCGAGCGGGTGAAACGGGAGGCCGGCCAGGCCCCGTCCACTGGGCCAGCGGCGTCAGCGGCGGATTGGAACATGGCCCGCGCCGAGTCGCTGATTCCGGCGCTGCGGCTGATTTTGGGTATCGGGTCGCCAACATGAACACTCCATCTGTTATGAACACGGATTCCCGCCAGGAGCGTCTGCGCCGCTGGCGCTTGCTGCTCGGCGGCCATGCGGCGGACGGCACGGGTTGCGCGCTGTCGGGCGCGGATATTGCCATTGACCGGGCGCTGGCTTCGCTTTATGACCCCGGCGCGCAAGACAGCGATGATTTGACCAAAACCGGCGCGCGGAAAGGCGGTTCCGGGCCGTCGCAGCCCGGCGTGGCGCGCTGGCTGGGCGATATTCGCCAGTATTTCCCCAGCACAGTTGTGCGAGTCATGCAGAAGGACGCCCTGGAACGGCTGAAGCTGAACCGGCTGTTGCTGGAGCCGGAGATGCTGGAAGCGATTGAGCCGGATGTGTATCTGGTGGCGAACCTACTGGCCTTGCGCGGCGTGATGCCGGCGTCCACTAAGGAAACGGCGCGGTTGGTGGTGCGGAAAGTGGTCGATGAACTGATGCGCCGGTTGCAGGAGCCGCTGCGTTCGGCGGTGGCGGGCGCATTGAACCGTGCGGAACGCAACCGCCGCCCGCGCTTCGCCGAGATGGACTGGCCGCGCACCATCCGCGCCAATCTGCGGCATTACCAGCCCGACTATCAGACCATTGTCCCGGAGACGCGCATCGGGTTTGGCCGCAAGCAGCAGCGCACCCAGCGGCAAGTGATTCTCTGCATTGACCAGAGCGGCTCGATGGCGGCGTCTATTGTCTTTTCCAGCATCTGCGGCGCGGTCATGGCCTCGCTGCCGGCGGTTAAAACGCATCTGGTGGTTTTCGACACCGCTGTTGTCGATTTGACCGACCATCTCGATGACCCGGTGGAATTGCTGTTTAGCACGCAATTGGGCGGCGGCACCGATATTAACCGAGCGGTAGGCTACTGCCAGAGTCTGGTTCAGGACCCCGCCAACACCATTCTGGTGCTGATTTCCGATCTGTTTGAAGGCGGCGTGGCGGAAAATTTGCTGCGCCGCGCCAACCATCTGGTCCAGAGCGGCGTCCAGTTTATTGCGTTGCTGGCGCTGTCCGACAGCGGTTCGCCCGCTTATGACCGTGACCTGGCTGCCCAACTTGCCCTGCTGGATGTCCCCAGTTTCGCCTGTACGCCTGATTTGTTTCCCGATCTGATGGCGGCGGCGATCAAACGGGAAGACATTACCCAGTGGGCGGCGCAACATGAGCTGATCACCGCCCGCCGCTCCAGCGTTTGAGAGGCGTATTCTGGCGACGGTTCGACCTTTCCTCTCTGGAGTCCTGTAACTATGTCCGAACTTACCCTGACCGAGCAATTGACTGAACTGATCGCCGCCAAGCCGGTGGCGCCGACCGATCTGGAACACGCCGCTTTGCTAACTCTGGACGCCTTGTCCAATGCGCTGGCGGGCCGGGTGACAGAGCCGGGCCAGATTTTGCAACGCTGGGCCGGGGAGACGGCGGGCATCGACGCCGAACGCAGCGCCTTTCTGCTGGGGGCGTTGACCCACATTCTGGAAACGGATGATTTGCACCGGGCTTCGGTGGTGCATCCCGGTTGTGTGGTCGTGCCGGCGGCGTGGACGGTGGCCTTGCGCGAGGGGATTCGCGGTCACGCCATGTTAAAAGCAGTGTTGTGGGGATTTGAAGCCGCGACCCGGGTGGGGATGGCGGTTGGTCCGTCCCATTATCGCATCTGGCATAACACCGCGACCTGCGGGCCGTATGGTTCCGCCATGGCCGCAGCGGCGCTATTGCGGCTGGATGCGGCGGCGACGGTTCATGCGCTGGGCAATGCCGGCACCCAATCCGCCGGGCTTTGGCAATTTCTGGAAGCGGGAACCATGACCAAGCATCTGCACGCCGGACGGGCGGCGGAGGCGGGGGTGCTAGCCGCCGATCTGGCGCGATTTGGTTTTACCGGACCGCCGAATATTCTGGAGGGGGCCAAAGGCTGGTTCACGGCCACTTGTCCTGACGCCAATCCAGCCGCTGTCACCCGCGATCCAGACGCTCCTTGGCAATTGTTGCAAACGTCGATCAAGCCTTGGCCGTCCTGCCGACATACCCACCCGGCGATTGACGCCGCCCATGAACTGCGCCTGCGCCATCGGGTTGCAGCGGATGCGGTTGAAACCGTTGAGGTAGAAACCTATGCGGCGGCTTTGGAGGTCTGCGACCGGCCCGCGCCGCAAAGCGACTATGAAGCCAAGTTCTCCCTCCAGCACTGCGTAGCGGCGGCGCTGACCCGGGAAAATGTAAATTTTGCAGCGTTTAACGAAACGGCGCGGGTTGAACTGGCGGATTTGGGGGGACGGGTCGCGTTACAAGCGGCTGAACCCTATGCTTCGGCCTATCCAAAAGCCTGGGGTAGCGCAGTGACCGTGACCCTGCGCAACGGTGAGCGGTTGACTGTGCGGCGCACGCACGCCAAGGGCGACCCGGAAGCGGCGCTGTCGCCGGTTGAATTGATCGCCAAGGCGCGAATGCTGATGATTTATGGCGGGGTTCACGAGCCGGACCGGTTAATCGATGCGATTTTGGCGCTGTCTGATGACTCGCCGTTGCCAGCCCTACCTTGAAAAGACTGATTTTTTGGCAGTGCAGCAAAATTTTTAGACATAACCTGTTGTTTGTAAAATAAAATGTTGTTTTTTGCCGAAAAACAACGAAAAGTAGTAGGTTTGTTCTAAATTTTCTGTTAAAATGTTTTCCGTGTGGCAGGCCTTTAGTTGCTTCTCCTCAGTCTGCCGCACATCCTCCTTTGGTGGTTTTTGGCCGGACACCCTGTCCGGCCTTTTTTATGGGTGGAATAAAAAACCCCGCATTCGCGGGGTTGAGTTTTAAATCAACGGTTTAGCCTGTGATCAATCATCGCCGGACATGATGCCCAGGATTTGCAGCAGGCTCAGGAGCAGGTTGAAGATAGTGATGTACAGGCTGACAGTGGCCATGATGTAGTTAGTCTCGCCGCCATGGATAATCTCACTGGTCTGCCAGAGGATCATGCCGGACATCAACAGAATAAACATCCCCGACACCGCCAGCGACAGCATTGGTATGTTGAACAGCATCCCGCCCAGACCGGCCAGGAATGCGACCAGGATGCCGACCATCAGGAATCCGCCCATGAAGCTGAAGTCCTTACGGCTGGCGATTGCATAGCCGGACAGCGCCAGGAAGATGACGCCCGTGCCGCCCAAGGCGGTCATGACGACCTGTGAGCCATTAGGCATGCTGAGGTAAAAATTCAGAATTGGCCCCAGGGTGTAACCCATGAAACCGGTCAAGGCGAAGACCGCCGCCAAGCCCCAAACGCTGTTGCGAAGCCGGGTCACGACGAACAACAGCCCAAAATAACCGCCCAGCGTCATCAGCCAATGCAGCGGCGCGGCGTTCGTGGCCATGGCGACGCCAGCGGTCAGGCCGCTGAACAGCAGGGTCATCGACAACAACATATAAGTGTTGCGTAGTACCTTGTTGGTGGCCGGCGCTTCGTCCGCGACCAGCGTAATCGGCGCTTTGGCCAGTAGGTCGTTTCTCTGCATCATCGTTAAGGAACCTCCTCAGAGTGTTGGAACTGTCAGTATTGACCATGCGTGAGCGTAAAGGGTTCACGCCGCAATGGCAGTTGCGACGCCCGGCAAAAATCAGCTACTCCATGATATAGGGATAGCCAGGGCTTTTTCAAAGCTTTCCGCCGCTTTTAAGATCGAGATACTGGTTGACTATGGCGGCGGGCAGGCGATGGGGCGGCGCATCGAGGACGATTCCGCCCAAATGGCGCAGTTCTTCCTGAACCCGCTCGCGCTGTAGCAAATAATGGCAGGTTGTCGCGTAGATCTGGGCTTGGGGCAGGTCGTGAATGGGTTGGGTGAGCAACTCATCCAGCACCGGTTCGCGCAAATTGGCGATCAGCACCAGATGCCGCCGACTCAACAGAGTAATGGCCGCACGCAGTTCGTCCTGGTCTTCATCGCGCAGGTTGGTGAGCAGCACGATCAACGCCCGCTTGCGTTGCCGGGTCAGGGTGAGATGCGCCATCTCGGTGTAATCGGGCGGCTCCAGAGTGGGTTGCAGGTCGTAAACGGTGTTGATTAACGGGGTCAACGTCCCCGGTCCCGGACGCGGGGCCAGCCAACGCCGCTCGCCGCCGAAGCTGTGCGCGCCGACCGCATCGCCCTGCCGCAGCGCGACGTAGGCGAGCAGGATCATGGCGTTGAGGGCATGGTCAAAGTGGCTGAGATCGCCATCCTGGGCGCGCATCCGCCGACCACAGTCCAGCAGGAACAGCACGGTCTGATTACGCTCGTCCTGGTATTCGCGGGCGATGGGTTTACGGGTGCGGGCGGTGGCTTTCCAGTCAATTTGCCGCAGACTGTCGCCGATGCGGTATTCGCGCAGTTGGTGGAAGCTTTGGCCCTCGCCGCGTCGTCGCCGCTGATGAATCCCCATGAGCGTTTCACGTTGGCCGGATGCGAGCCGCATGTAACGGGCGATAGCGGCGAAGTCGGGATAGACGCGCACGGTCGTCGGTTCGCCCAGGCGGTCATCGCGCTGCCACAGCCCCTGCGGCGACGCCAGCCAAATTTGCACCGGCGCAAACGTCCATGCGCCCCGCACGACGGGACGGAGCCGGTAAGTCAGTTCGGCCCAGCCGTTAGCGTCCACGGTGATTTGTTGCGGCAGGTTGGCGCAATCGGCGGCGGCGGTGGGGTAGTGGTCGAATACGGTCAGAGTGATGGCTTGATTCGAGAGATTATTGAAGCGTAACCGGACCGATTGCCATGCGCCCAGCGGCAGAGCCGGGGGCATCAGGCGCTCGACCAGTGGCGGTGGGCGAAGATGGAGATTGAAGGCGTCCCGGATGGCGACGGAGAGCAGCAGGCCGCCGGCGAGTAGCCAGTATCCGGTCAGTTCTGGCCAGAATGCGGGAATCAGACCGAGCAGGGTCCAGGCGGCAAGCCAGCGTAGCAGGAGCGGGGTGGGGCTGAGAGAGAGGCGCATGGCAGGCATTTCCCAACGGCGAGTCACTTTAATTAAGTACAAACGAATAAGCGGGCTTGTGTTTAGCCTTTAGCCTGATGTTTTAAATTTATTTTTCATGAAAACGGTCCCTTGCGTCAAATTGGTGAGTATTTGTCTAGACCGGGCGGGGTGGACCGGGAGAGCGTCGATAACGGGTCTATGCTTGAAATCACTCACACAGAGCCTTAGACTGGCGAAAATGTGTCTACTAATGTTTCTACTCAGAGAGATCGCCATGACCCGGCAAATACTAAAAAAATGGGGCAACAGCCCGGCCATCCGCATCCCCGCCGCCGTGATGAAAGCAGTAAATATTAATATAAATCATAGTGTTGAAATAAAAGTTGAGGGTGGTCGGATCATTATTGAACCTGCTGCGCCTTTTTACACGCTTGATGAGTTATTGGTCGGCATCACACCCGAAAATCATCATGAGGCGGTGGATTTTGGCGCGCCTCAAGGGCGTGAGCAACTCTAATGCCCGGTCGCTACACGCCCGATGTCGGTGATATCGTGTGGATGAATTTCACGCCGCAAAGCGGCCACGAACAAGCTGGCCGCCGACCTGCGGTCGTGCTGAGTCCCAAAGCGTATAACCGTAAGGCGGGATTGCTGGTCTGCGTTCCGGTCACTCAGCAGATCAAGGGCTACCCGTTTGAAGTGGCGTTGAGCGGGGTGGGAACAACCGGCGCGGCGTTGGCTGATCAAGTCAAAAGTCTGGACTGGCAAGCGCGGGAAGCGGAGCGCAAAGGCAGCGCAACCCCCGGCGAATTGGCGGAAATCAAAGCCAAGGTTCGGGCATTGCTCGATTTGACATAACTGAACCCCCACTTGACGCGATGACCCCGCGCCAGCGCCGAACTACCCGGTCAGGCCCGGTTGCCCGTATAATTTCCCATTGATTTTCCCCGCGTCGCGGGAATCCGCCGCAACCACACCACCACACTATAAAAGGAGTTTTCTCCGTGCTCGAAAACTATCGCCAACACGCTGCTGAACGCGCTGCCATGGGTATTCCCGCGTTGCCGCTCTCTGCGCAACAGACCGCTGACCTTGTTGAACTGCTTAAAAATCCGCCCAAGGGCGAGGAAAAATTCCTCGTTGATTTACTCACCCACCGGGTTCCCGCCGGCGTTGACCAGGCGGCCTACGTTAAAGCCGCTTTCCTGACCGCCGTCGCCAAGGGCGAGGCTCAATCCCCATTGGTTTCCCGGGTTCACGCCACTGAACTGCTCGGCACCATGCTCGGTGGCTATAACATTCAGTCACTGATTGATCTGCTCGACGACGCCGAATGCGCGCCCGCCGCCGCCAAGGCGCTGTCGCACACTTTACTGATGTTCGATTACAAGCATGGCGTCAAGGAAAAAGCCGACGCCGGCAACGTCCACGCCCAACGCATCATGAAATCCTGGGCCGAAGCCGAATGGTTCACCAGTCGGCCTAAGGTTCCGGAAAAAGTCACCGTCACCGTTTTCAAAGTCTCCGGCGAAACCAACACTGACGATCTCTCTCCCGCCCCTGACGCCTGGAGCCGCCCGGATATCCCGTTGCACGGCTTGGCCATGTTGAAAATGGCCCGTCCCGGCATCGAACCTGACGAATCCGGTAAAGTTGGCCCGCTAAAGTTGATCGAGTCGCTGAAGAAAAAGGGCTATCCTGTCGCTTATGTGGGCGACGTGGTCGGCACCGGCTCCAGCCGCAAATCCGCCACCAATTCAGTGTTGTGGTGGACCGGCGAGGACATCCCCCATGTGCCGAACAAGCGCTTTGGCGGCTACTGTCTCGGCGGCAAGATCGCGCCGATTTTCTTCAACACCCAGGAAGACGCGGGCGCGTTGCCGATCACCGATTGCGACGTGACGAAGATGAACATGGGCGATGTCATCGATATCTACCCGTATGAAGGCGTGGTCAAGAATCATGACAGCGGCGCCGAACTGAGCCGGTTCGGCTTCAAATCCGATGTGCTGCTCGACGAAGTGCAGGCGGGCGGGCGCATCAATCTGATCATCGGGCGCGGTCTGACCGACTGGGCGCGTGAAGTACAGGGCCTGACGCCGTCCGCCGTGTTCAAACGCCCGGTTCCAACCACCGATTCGGGCAAAGGCTTCACTCTGGCGCAAAAGATGGTCGGCAAAGCCTGTGGCGTCGCCGGCGTCCGCCCCGGCATCTACTGCGAGCCGAAGATGACCACGGTCGGCTCCCAGGACACCACTGGCCCGATGACGCGGGATGAGTTGAAAGACCTGGCCTGCCTCGGTTTCTCCGCTGATCTAGTCATGCAGTCGTTTTGCCACACTGCCGCTTATCCCAAGCCGGTTGATGTGCAGACGCATCACACCCTGCCCGACTTTATCTCCAGTCGCGGTGGCGTGGCGCTGCGGCCCGGCGACGGCATCATTCATAGCTGGCTGAACCGGATGCTGCTGCCCGATACGGTCGGCACTGGCGGCGACTCGCACACCCGTTTCCCCATCGGCATCAGCTTCCCCGCGGGCTCCGGTCTGGTCGCGTTCGCCGCCGCTACGGGCTCCATGCCGCTGGATATGCCCGAATCGGTGCTGGTGCGCTTCAAGGGCCAGATGCAGCCCGGCATCACTCTGCGCGATCTGGTCAACGCCATCCCCTATGCGGCGATTCAGTCCGGCCTGTTGACCGTGGCGAAGGAAGGCAAGAAAAACATTTTCTCCGGGCGCATCCTGGAAATTGAAGGACTGCCGGATTTGAAGGTCGAACAGGCTTTTGAGCTGTCCGACGCTTCCGCCGAACGTTCCGCCGCCGGTTGCACGGTGCGGTTGAACAAGGAACCGATCATTGAGTATCTGAACAGCAATATCACCCTGCTCAAGTGGATGATCGCCAATGATTACGCAGACCCCAAGACCTTGGAGCGGCGCATCAAGGGCATGGAGGAGTGGCTGGCGAATCCGACATTGATGGAGCCGGACGCCGACGCCGAGTATGCGGCGGTGATCGACATCGACATCAGTGCGATCAAGGAGCCGCTGCTGGCTTGCCCGAACGATCCCGACGACGTCAAGACGTTGGCGGATGTCGCTGGCGAAAAGATCGACGAGGTGTTCATCGGCTCGTGCATGACCAATATCGGTCACTATCGTGCTGCGGGCAAGGTGCTGAGCGGTCAGTCCAACATCCCGACCCGGCTGTGGATTTCCCCGCCGACCAAGATGGATGCTCACCAACTCAGCGAGGAAGGTTACTACGCCATTTATGGCGCAGCGGGCGCCCGGATGGAAATGCCCGGTTGCTCGCTGTGCATGGGCAATCAGGCGCGGGTGGCGGATAACGCGACCGTGGTGTCCACCTCGACCCGCAACTTCCCCAACCGGCTGGGCAAGGGCGCGAATGTGTACCTGAGTTCGGCGGAACTGGCGGCGGTCTGCGCGTTGTTGGGCAAGATCCCGACCTTTGATGAGTATATGAAGTACATGGGCGAGATCGGCGCCAAGGGTGCGGAGATTTATCGCTACCTGAATTTCAATCAAGTGCCGGAGTATCAGGAAGTCGCGGATACGGTGAAGCTGGCGGCGTGATGCGTTAAGCAGGACACCCCTCTCCCATCGGGAGAGGGGTCAGGGGTGAAAACTGGAGATTCAATGGCTGTCCCCCTCTTTTTAACCGGGTGATGAGGAGAATAGCTGTGCTCGATTGGTCATTGTGCCCAGCGGTCGAACGCGATCCCCAGCGCTTAGGCGGCGTCTGGTTGTTTCGCGGCACACACATTCCTGTGTCAGCGTGGTTTGAAAATCTTGAGGATGGCGCACAAATCTCTCAGTTTGTAGAGTGGTTTCCGGGAGTCACTCTCAGTCAAGTACGCACGGTTCTCGACCATGCTGCTAAAAATCTGGCTTTAGCCGAGGCGGTATAAGTGCAAATCCTTTTGATCAAGGCGCGCTAGCACCGCTGCGTAGATTTAATAGACCAGATTATTATGAATCAACTATGGCTAAAGAAAATCCGGGTTTTAGCCTCACTGACCTTTCTGGTATTGATCACGCTGTTGTTTGTTGATTTTGACCGGATCGGCGAAACGCCCGCCGCGACGGCAGCGTTGTATCTCCAATTCATTCCCTCCCTGCTGAATTTCACCCAGACTCTGGCCTGGATTGCGACCGGCTTTCTGGCGGTGCTGGCGCTGACCCTGCTGTTTGGCCGGGTTTATTGCTCGATGATCTGCCCACTCGGAACGTTGCAGGACATCGTGATTCGTATCGCCGACAAATTACGCAAGCCGCGCCGGGTCAAATTCCGTTACCAGAAACCGCATGACGGATGGCGTTATGGGGTGTTGGCGCTGACGGTCGGATTATTCCTGAGCGGCAGCATTCTGGCTGTGACCCTGCTCGATCCTTTCAGCAATTTTGGCCGGATAGCCGGGGATTTATTGCGGCCACTCTACGTCGCCGCCCACAACGGCGTTGGCGAATTACTCAACAGCTTCGGCATTTACGGGCCGTTTCCCTTGCACTGGAAAGCGCCGCCACTGGTCACGCTGATTTTTCCGGCGCTGTTTCTGGCCGGATTGGCGTGGATGAGCGCGTTCAAAGGCCGACTGTTTTGCAACACGCTCTGCCCGGTGGGGACGCTGCTCGGTCTGATTTCGCGCTTCGCGCTGTTCAAGATTCGCATTCCCAAAAGCGCCTGTACGCTGTGCGCTCATTGCTCAATCCATTGCAAGGCGGGTTGCATTCATTTGAAAACCCAGGAGGTGGATTTCAGCCGTTGCGTGGCCTGCTTTAATTGCATCACCGTCTGCGATGCGCACGGGATTGGGTATGCGTGGTCGGGATTTTCGTCGGTCGATTCTTTACCGCAACCGGCGAATCACCCCAGCGCCTCGCGCCGCCTCTCCTTATCCAGAAAGGGAAAAACGCGGCGGGCGTTATTACGCGGAGCAGTGGCGACGGTGGCCGGTTTGGCGGGGCTGTCCGGCTCCAATAACAGCGAGGCCAAGCCGCATAATCGCGTACCCACCACAGTTGTTCACGCGAGAACCTGGCCGGTAGCGCCGCCGGGCGCGGGGAATATCGCCCGCTTTAACGATCTTTGCACCGGCTGCCATTTGTGCGTCAGCGCTTGTCCCTATGGAGTATTGCAACCGGCATTGCTGGACTATGGCCTGTCCGGGTTGCTGCAACCGCATCTGGATTTCACAACTGGATATTGCAGCTATGAATGCTGCCGTTGTGGACAAATTTGCCCGACCGGCGCGCTGCGTCCGCTGGAGCTGGCCGCCAAGCAGACCGTACAACTCGGCGTGGCCCATTTCATCCGGGATAATTGCATCGTTTACACGGATCACACTGCTTGCGGCGCTTGCGATGAATATTGCCCCACCAAAGCGGTGCACATGATTCCCTACCGCGATGGCCTGACCATTCCTGAAGTGCGGCCGGAATTGTGCGTGGGTTGCGGCGCTTGCGAAAATGCCTGTCCGACCCGTCCGTATCGGGCCATCTATGTCGAAGGACATCTCGTCCACCAGCCAGCCCGGCGACCCGAGGCCAAACCGCTTGCACATGAAACCCAAAGCGGGTTTCCTTTTTAACCGCCACTCGCCACTCGTTAATGCATGAACATCCTCTATTACGACTGTTTCGCCGGCATCAGCGGCGACATGCACCTGGCCGCCCTGCTGGATCTAGGGCTGGATTACGATGAACTGGTGCTGGAACTGGCCAAACTGGGACTGGATGGCTATGGCGTGCAGGCCCATCGCGCCAGTCGTCAGGGCATCGCCGGCACTCAGGTGCGGGTGGTGGTGGACCCGAAGCAGCCTCATCATCGCAATCTGCGCCAGATTGAGGCGCTGATCGGGAGTAGTCTACTGACGGACGCGGTGCAGGCGCGGGCGATCACGGTGTTTCGTCGGTTGGCCGAGGCCGAGGCGCGCATCCATGACACCTCGCCGGATTGCATTCATTTCCACGAGGTGGGGGCGCTGGACGCGATTGTCGATATTGTCGGCGGCGCCATCGCCCTGGAGTGGTTGAAGGTTGACCGCATACTCTGCTCGCCCGTGGAACTGGGCAGCGGCGTTGCGCATTGCGAACACGGCGTTTTACCCGTGCCGGCCCCGGCGACGCTGGAGTTGCTCAGGGGCGTTCCGGTGCGATTGGGTGGAGCGCCGTTTGAGGCGACGACTCCCACCGGCGCGGCGTTGCTGGCGACTTTCGTCGATGAGTTTGTGGAACGGCCCGCCTTTTCCGTAAACCGGATCGGTTATGGAGTCGGTCATTACGACGGGCCGATTCCCAACGTATTGCGGGTTTGTTTGGGTGAGCAGGCGGAAGCCGAAGAGCAGAGTGAGTTGTTGATGCTGGAATGCAACATTGACGACATGAATCCCGAGTACTACGACTTGGTTCTGGAGCGACTGTTTGCGGCGGGCGCGCTGGACGCCTGGCTGACGCCTGTGCAGATGAAGAAGAATCGGCCAGGGATGTTGTTGAGCGTGCTATGCCTGCCGGTGCTGGCGTTGCGCCTGAGTCAGTTATTGTTCATCGAGACCACCACCCTGGGCGTGCGCGACTACCCGGTGAAGCGCACAGCGCTGGTCCGGGAAGTTTTTCCGGTGATGACCCGGTATGGCGAGGTTGCGGTCAAGGTGGCGTATCTCCAGGGTCGGCCGTTACGCAGTAAACCGGAGTATGAAGATTGCAAACGGTTGGCTCTGGAGCATGGCGTTCCCCTTCATGTCGTGGATGTGGAAGCGCAGGCCGCCTTGAATAGCCTCGGGGTTCAAAATACGGTTTGAGCGCATTTTTTACCGGGTGCTTCAGAATTCGCGTTCCTCGCCGGGCGGATGGAGCGGCATGATTTCCACTTGCAGGCTTCCTTTGTCGCTCAGAGAGATTTTTCTCGGCCAGATGACTTTTGCAGGAACCAGTCCCGCTAACCATCCGGCCAGGACGCCGATAGCGCCTCCAGTCACTGCCGATTGCGCCAGACCTGCGGAAAAGAATGCAAGAGCAAATTTATCCCCTTGCACTAAAGCGTTTATATTCTGGTCCGGTTGATTGAGTCGCTTGAGTGTTTTCTGTACGCTGTCCACGGTGGCCGCGTTGATGAACATAAACTCAAGAGCCTGATTCTTCCATTTACGCCTCCGGCTGGCGCCCGAAAAATGACTTTCTTTGGCCGCCGTAACAAAATCTCTTTTGATAATTGCGTTGTACAGCGCTCTTTTGTCTTGTTTTACCTTTAGTGGAACTCCCATTTTCCAGGAAATGCCCAAAATCGCCAATTGAGCGTCCGCAGGAAATGTTTCCCATGCGGAGCCCAGAGATATTTTCCAACCGGCGTCAAATTTTCGCAGTTTTTCAAAGACAATTCGCATCAATTCCGCATCGGTCAGCCTCAGGTTGGTGGTGCTCCGGTATTTTGAAGCGTCAGTCAGCCTTTCCCCCTTGCGTTTAAGCTCCTGATAGTGTTCCTGGACTTTGTTGAAAGCCTCTTCAATCTGATCCGGCGAAGCGGTTGTCGCTGCGCCGCTGATATGCCAGTTCAGTTTTTTAGCCTCGCTGGCGTTCTTGAGCAGGTTGCCAACAGCGGTCGTCACATAACCATTGACGTCGCAGTACATGTACTTGAACTTGCCTTCGGTGCCTACCTTGAATTGACCGAAAGCTTCTCGCACGGATGGCCACATAGAGAAGTCTCCTCAAAACAGAGGTTACAGGAGGTGGAAATTGCAACGAAACCGGTGTCGTTGCCGGTTGCCGGTGACTGGCCGGGCGTCAAAAATGCCGATGAAGTTCCGACCCAGCCAGCGAATGCTGGTATGGCGCCCCTGGATGAGTGGCGGAGCCGCTGGGGCGAACCGCCCCGGCGCTATGCATTGCCCTTCCTTATTGAAGGAAGGGAAATCCCACCGTTCGGATGTAGGCGCCTAAGCCGCAATGCCGCTTAACCGTAATAAGGGTTCAATCTGCGGCTCCCGCCCCCGAAATTCTGCGAAGCTGGCCAGCGCCGGGCGTGAGCCGCCGACTTCGAGAATGCTTTCCCGGAAACGCGCTCCGGTGGCGGCGTCGAAAATCCCGTTCTCTTCAAACGCGCTGAATGCATCCGCCGATAGCACTTCGGCCCATTTGTAGCTGTAATAGCCCGCCGCGTAGCCGCCAGAAAAGATATGAGTGAACGCATTGGGGAAGCGGTTATAGTCCGGCGGAACAATGACCGCCACCTGTTGACGCACCGCGTGCAGAATGTCCATGACTCGTCCGCCTTGTTGCGGGTCATACTCCCGGTGCAGCCGGAAGTCGAACAGCCCGAACTCCAGTTGCCGAACCATGAGAATGCCCGCCTGAAAGTGCCGGGCCGCCAGCATTCGCTGATACAGTTCGTCAGGGAGCGGTTCGCCAGTCTGATAATGACCGGCCAGCTCGTCCAGCGCCTCCCGCGACCAGCACCAGTTTTCCAGGAATTGGCTGGGCAATTCCACGGCGTCCCATTCCACGCCATGAATCCCGGTCACTGGCAGGTAGTCCACGGTGGTGAGCAAATGGTGCAGGCCGTGGCCGAATTCGTGAAACATCGTCAGTACTTCACTATGGGTCAGCAATGCCGGATCGTCGCCCACCGGCGGCGTAAAATTGCACACCAGATAGGCGGCTGGCGTGCGCACCGCGTCGCCCAGGCGCCGCCGCGCCAGGCAACCGTCCATCCAAGCTCCGCCCCGTTTGTGGGAACGGGCGTATAAATCCAGATAGAACCGCCCGCGCTGCGTTCCCGCAGCATCCATGATTTCATAAACCAGTACGTCGGGGCGCCAGGTTTCCACACAGTCCAGAGGACGGATCGTGACGCCAAACAGCCGCTCGGCGACGGTGAACAGTCCGGGCAGGACGCGGGTAATCGGGAAATAGGGCCGCAGTTCCTCCTGCGAGAGTTGGTAGCGATGCTGGCGCAGCTTTTCCGAGTAGTAGCCGATGTCCCAGGCTTCCAGCGCATCCGCGCCGAGTGGCTCGCGGGCGAAATTTTGCAATTCAGCGAGTTCCTGTTGCGCCTGCGGTTTGGCGCGGCGGGCGAGATCGCTCAGGAAGCCCAGCACCTGATCGGGCGAATCAGCCATCTTGGTGGCCAGGGAATCTTCGCTGTAATCACGGAAACCCAGTAATTGCGCCAGTTCGTGACGCAGCGCCAGAATCTGCTCCATCACCGGCCCGTTATCCCACTGACCGGCGTTGGGGCCCTGATCGGAGGCGCGGGTGCAATAGGCGCGGTACATTTCCTGCCGCAATTCCCGGTCATCGGCGTAGTTCAGCACGGGCAGGTAGGATGGCAATTCCAGCGTCAATAACCAACCGTCCAGGCTGCGCTGTTCGGCGGTCTGGCGGGCCAGGGCGCGGGCGGATTCCGGCAATCCGGCCAACTGCGCCTCATCGGTTAGATGTTTCGTCCAGGCCTGCGTGGCGTCCAGCACATTTTCCGAGAATTTGGCGCTCAACGACGCCAGTTCCTGCTGGATGTCCCTGTAGCGGGCGCGTTGCTCCGGGGGCAGGGCGATGCCGGACAGCCGGAAATCGCGCAGGGCGTCGTCAATCACCTTGCGTTGCGCGGCGTCGAGCCGGGCGTATTCCGGGCCGCTGGCTATGTGTTGATAAGCCTGGTGTAGACCCTCGTGCTGGCCGAGTTCGGTGTGATAGGCGCTGAGTTTGGGCAGACCGGCGTTATAGGCGGCGCGCAAGGCGGGGGAATCCTGCACCGAGTGGAGATGACTGACCGGCGACCAAACCCGGTTTAGCCGGTCGTCCAAATCTTCCAGGGGGCGAACCAGGTTATCCCAGGTATAAACGGCGTTCGCGGCCAGCAATCGGTCGATAGTAGCGCGATTTTCCGCCAGCGCCTGATCCAGCGCCGGTTCGATATGTTCCGGCTGAATGGCGGCCCAGGAGGGGAGGTCAACAGCGGTGAGCAATGGATTGGTCATGTCTGAAATCCTGAAGGTCATTTTAAAATCGCGCCTGATCTCTAATCCCGCACCCAAACCAGGGTGCGATTGTTCACCGGCATCGGATAATTCCGCCGCAATCGCAGGCCGTTATCTTGGGCGAGTCGGTCAAGATCATCAAAGTCTCGAATCCCGCTGGCCGGGTCACGCTGCTTGAGCATGGCGTCAAATGCGGCGTTACTGGCGCTGGCGTAGCGGCCGCCATCGTTGAACGGCCCGTACAGGCAGAACGCGCCGCCCGGTTGCAGCACCCGGCCAACGCCCCGGAATAAGGCTTCTACCGCCGGCCAATGCATGATGTGCGTGGTGTTGGCGGAAAATGCGCCCGCCGCCTGAGTGACCGGCCACGGTTCGCGGCAGGCGTCCAGTTCCAGCGGTGGGCGCAGGTTGGGTAAATCCGCCTCAGCGATCCATAGCCGGATGCCCGGCAGATAATCGGCTTGATCGGTCGGTTGCCAGTCCAGATGCGGTAACTCCCGCGCAAAGTGAACGGCGTGTTGCCCAGTCCCCGCGCCGATTTCCAGAATGAGGCCGGGTTCGGTAAAAACCTTGCGCAATACGGCCAGAATGGGTTGCTTGTTCTGCTCGCAGGCTTCGGAATAAGGTTTGGCGTAAGGGTTCATGGTGATTGATGAGTACTTAAACTTGCGCGTCAGACTTGGTGACCGAATTCTGTGGAGCCTGTTCAATGCGCAGCGGCATCCCACGTAGTTTTTCTGATTCGGTTTCGGCGTATACCTGCAATAGACAGGGATTTTCGAGAGTGAATGGAGAGAAGACGAATAAAAAACTCGCCATCAATACCGACGCCTCTGCACTGACTGTCACTGTCGCTTCAAAGGCTTCAGTCAGCCGCCTTTGATCGAAAACCGGTTGGGCAATAATGTTTTCATCTTTAAGAATGCACAGGGAAAGCTTATGAAAAGGTTCGGAAGCAGGAGTCACAACGTTCAACGCCAGGCACAGCTTGGGCAGCGTAATCGGGAACTCGGAAGCGATCAATCGTCCGCTGTAAACACCGATATAAGAGAGTTTCCCCCCCATCTCATGGCGGATGTCATCGCAGAAAATCGTCTGAACGTGACGATTCATGGCGTCGCCTCCTTTGCCTTCTCTTTCGCCTGGGCGATGCCCTCCTGGCGGCGCAGCGCCTGATCCAGGGTATTCATGTCGATGCCCAAGGCTTGACACAGCCGACGACAGGTTTGAACCGCCAGGTTTTCGGTGCCGCGCTCAATGCGCGCAACGTGAGACTGGCTGCTGCCGATGGCTTCCGCCAGTTGTGATTGTGACCAGCCTTTGCGCAGGCGCAGGGTTCGTACCGTATCGCCATCTTGACCGTGAAAGGCATCGGCCACCCAGTGCCGGGCGTCTTCAAGCGCCTTGCGGCGTTGCTCGTCTCGCGCCCAGTCAGCGGCGATCTCGCCGATACGACGGTGTTTGGGAGGGGCATCAATCGGGTGTTTGGGAGGGTCAGCGATATTGAAAACCAAACACTTTGAAGCATCCGAGGTCGTTACGGGCGTGATGCTCTGTTCAAAGGTCTTCGTAGGCTGCGAGGATGCGACGGGTAAGTTCATGGCCAGGTTCATAGTTGAATTCCCGTGGAACGATGCCGAGTACACTGTAGTCCTGCTGGCGGGGTATGAAGGCATACACCACGCGATAACGGAGTCCTTGGTCTTCCAAGTCCCACACTTTCAGCCGCCACAGATTTTTTCCTGTGTTCCATTGTGCAAACCACTTGCTCACATGGAAACGGCCCGACCCATAGGCCCCAAAGTCATGTTGGGTGAGGCGATCCAGCAAGTCCGGGTTGCCTTCGAGTTCTTCAAGCAAGACCGTGATTCGGGCGGCGGCAACCGTGGCTTCATTCCAAAGTTTCTCCAGATCGCGCTTGCGTCGTGATGCACCAAGAGTCGGGGCATTATATCTACCTAGATATGATCAAGTATAGTTCCGCTTCGGTGAGGGTGTAGGCTGGGGTGTCGAGCATGAGGTATCCTCCTAAGCGCCTTCAATCAACGCAATTTCTTCACGGGTCAAGCCATAAATCCGATAAACCCGCTCGTTGATTTCGGATTCTAAATCAGCAACATTCGCAGTATTTGGGTTGTCAAGGATGCGCTGGACGAGGGTTTCCAGTTTGGTTTGATCGGGGAGTGTGATTGTGGGAATAGGGATTTGCTGGCAATACTGAGCAATAAAGCGGTAATAGCCATTTTGTATTTGTGGACTGATCTGCCCATAAAACCAGGCACAAGCGGGGCTATTCAAAATAGAAAGCAGCCATTTTTCAACTCGCGGAATGATATACGCTGTATTTGCTAGATATTGCTGATCATTGTCCCATGAAAATTGCGGAGATAGTGCAATATCTGGATAAATAATCTTCGGCTGCTCAAATTCTTGCCAATAAGCAATATTGTCTTGAATCTCATACCATTGATAACTGCCTGGTTTTCGACCGCCGGGAATGCCGGGCATCAGACGATCTTTAAAAAACATCAGATATTCCTGAATGGCAGGAAATTTTTTAATATCAATTCCTCTTCTGGTAAAGATCAGCCACAAGTCCTTTGAATCTACCCGCCACCGTTTCACATCCCGCCCGCGCAGAAAGGGCTTTAAAATTTCCGCCGATGAAGGATGTTCAGCAATCAGCCGGTCGCGGGTGGCGCGATCCACGACAAAGGCATCGTTCAGACCTGTTAATATGCCGCGATAAAACCGACCTTGGCAGTATTCACCGAGCGGCGTCCCCGCTGTGCGGAGTTTGTCCAACAAATTCCGCTTCGCTGCGCCTTCCAAGCGCCAGCCGGATTGATCCAGACTGCGTTGTGGAATCTCGAAACCCTGTTGACGAACCACCGAAACAAAATCAGCCAGGGGTGGGCCGGGTTGCCACGTCAGCGCACGGAATGAGGTATCGGTATTCGGTTGGTTTTGTGCCCTGCGTTCCAAACGGACAATCGTTGGGTACGCAATCGCTTCAAAAATCGGGGCATCGCCAAAATCAATCAGCTCATGAATCCGGGTATGCTTTGCCAACCAGCCGCGCAACTTTTCCCCATAACCCGAGCGATACCATTTATTCGAGGTAATGAAAGCAAATTGA
>Ga0209573_1001999_pt1 | contig 28038 bp, 27 predicted proteins | sample TNRBio252014_DNA_FD_185870 | JGI IMG/M metagenome (GOLD analysis project Ga0209573, IMG submission 185870) | Wastewater treatment Type I Accumulibacter community from EBPR Bioreactor in Madison, WI, USA - TNR Reactor_6/25/2014_ DNA (SPAdes)... | ecosystem: Engineered > Bioreactor > EBPR >... | reverse complement strand
CCTGTCGGGATTCAGTAACGACATGCGCGATCTGCTGGCCAGTCCCGATCCCAACGCGAAGCTGGCGGTGGATTACTTCTGCTACCGCATCGCCCGCGAACTCGGTTCGCTGGCGGCGGCGCTGGGGGGATTGGACGCGCTGGCGTTCACCGGCGGCATCGGCGAACACGCGGCGGCGGTGCGCGAGCGCGCGTGCGCGCTGTCGGCGTGGCTGGGCATCGAACTGGACGCGACGGCCAACGCCAGCGACAGTCGGCGCATCGACCGCCCTGGCAGCCGGACGGCGGTGTGGGTGTTGCCCACCAACGAGGAACTGGTCATCGCCCGGCATACTCGGCGGTTGGTGTTGGCGAAGTAGAGTCCGCTTCCCGCCCGCTTGGCGGGCGGGAAGCCCTCGACTCGAAGCTCGGCAAGCCACGAGGCCACGCCGGCGATCATCCCGCGCTTTCCCTGGCGGATCCCTGTCCTCCCGTCGGCCCGCTCGCATCAACCCTCCACATGGCGCGATAACCCCGCGCCGCGCCGGCTTTCGGTTGAACCGCCCCGCCCCCGCCGGTAAACTCATCCGCTTGCTCGACCACCGCCCGTTTTACCGATCAGTCTCCGTCTCCGAAGCTGGCGCGGATCGCCCGATGCTCTCTCCCGTGACGCAGCCCTTGGGAATGCAACCTTGAACGCCGAATTTCAACGCATCAAACGCTTGCCGCCCTACGTTTTCAACATCGTCAACGACCTGAAGGCCCAGGCGCGCGCCCGCGGCGAGGACATCATCGATTTCGGCATGGGTAATCCCGACCAGCCGACCCCGAGGCATATCGTCGACAAACTGGTCGAGGTCGCCCAGCGCGACGACACCCATCGCTATTCGGTGTCGCGCGGCATTCCCCGCCTGCGTCGGGCCATTTGCCACTGGTACCAGACCCGCTACGCCGTGGATCTCGATTTCGAGTCGGAGGCCATCGTCACCATCGGCTCCAAGGAAGGTCTGGCGCACTTGGCGCTGGCGACCATGGGTCCGGGCGACGCCGTGCTGGTCCCCAACCCCGCCTATCCGATCCATCCCTACGGCTTCGTCATTGCCGGCGCCGATGTCCGCCATGTCCCGTTGATTCCGGGCGTGGACTTCTTTTCCGAACTGGAAAAGGCGATCAAGGATTCCTGGCCGCGCCCCAAGATGCTGGTGCTGAACTTTCCGGCCAATCCGACCACCCAGTGCGTCGAGCTGGAATTTTTCGAGAAAGTGGTGGCTATCGCCCGCGAGCACGAGATTTGGGTGATTCACGATCTGGCCTACGCCGACCTCGTCTTCGACGGCTATGTCGCGCCCTCGATCCTGCAAGTACCGGGCGCCAGGGACATCGCGGTGGAATCCTTCACCCTGTCCAAAAGCTACAACATGCCCGGCTGGCGGGTCGGCTTCATGTGCGGCAACCCGACCCTGATCGCGGCCCTGGCGCGGATGAAGTCCTATCTCGACTACGGCATGTTCACCCCGATCCAGGTCGCCGCCATCGCCGCGCTGGAAGGCCCGCAGGACTGCGTCGCCGAGATTTGCGAGCTGTACCGCAAGCGCCGCGACGTGCTGTGCGACGGCATGAACGCGCTGGGCTGGCCGGTCGAAAAACCCAAAGCCACCATGTTCGTCTGGGCGCCGATCCCGGAACCGTACCGGTCGCTCGGCTCGCTGGAGTTTTGCAAGAAACTGCTGGCCGAGGCCCGGGTGGCGGTGTCACCCGGCATCGGTTTCGGCGAGTATGGCGACGATCACGTCCGTTTCGGCCTGATCGAGAACGAGCATCGCACCCGGCAGGCGCTGCGCGGCATCCGCGAGATGTTCCGCCGGGACGGCCGGGATCACCACGCGCCACCTTTGGCGCCAGCAGCAGGAGCGGAAGCATGAGCGTCTATCCTCCCGTCAAAGTCGGTTTGCTCGGCCTCGGCACGGTCGGCGGCGGCGTCACCCGGGTATTGGCGCGCAACGCCGGCGAAATCAGCCGCCGCGCCGGCCGCGAGATCGTCATCACCCACGCCGCCGCCCACAATCTGGACACCACCACGGCAAACATCAGCGGAATAAAACTGACCAGCCAGGCGCTGGAGGTGGTGGACGATCCCGATGTTTCGATCGTCGTCGAGTTGATGGGGGGTTACGAGCCGGCGCGGACCCTGGCGCTGCGGGCGCTGGCCAACGGCAAGCATGTGGTGACCGCCAACAAGGCGCTGATCGCCCGACACGGCAACGAAATTTTCACCGCTGCCAGCGCCGCCGGGATGATGGTCGGCTTCGAGGCGGCGGTCGCCGGCGGCATCCCGATCATCAAGGCCATCCGCGAAGGGCTGGCGGGCAACCGCATCGAATGGGTGGCGGGCATCATCAACGGCACCGCCAACTTCATCCTGAGCGAGATGCGCGGCAAGGGCCGCGATTTTCCGGAGGTGCTGGCCGAGGCGCAGGCGCTGGGCTACGCCGAGGCCGATCCGACCCTCGATATCGAAGGCATCGACGCCGCTCACAAGCTGACCATCCTGGCCTCCATCGCCTTCGGCATTCCCCTGCAATTCGATAAGGTCTACGTCGAGGGCATCAGCCGTATCACCCGCGACGATGTCGCCTACGCTACAAAACTTGGCTACCGGATCAAGCATCTTGGCATCGCCCGTCGCGACGAAAACGGCGTGCAATTGCGCGTTCACCCGACTCTGATCCCGCAGCGCCAGTTGCTGGCCAGCGTCAATGGAGTGATGAACGCGGTGCTGGTCAAGGGCGACGCCGTCGGCCAAAGCCTGTTCTACGGGGCCGGAGCCGGGGCCGAACCGACCGCCTCGGCGGTGGTGGCCGACATTATCGATGTGGTGCGCACCCTGACCGCCGATCCGGAAAACCGGGTGCCACACCTGGCTTTCCAGCCCGACGCGCTGTCGGAGTTGCCCGTCCTGTCCATGGACGAGGTCGAGACCGCCTGTTACCTGCGCTTGCAGGCGCTGGATCGTCCCGGCGTGCTGGCCGACATCACTCGCATCCTTGCCGAGTGTAGTATCAGCATCGAAGCCCTCATGCAAAAAGAAGCGCCGCCCAGCGCCAGCATCGTGCCGATCGTCCTGCTGATCAACCGAGTTCGGGAGCAGCGGATGAACGAAGCGATAGCGGCCATCGAGGCGCTGGACAGCATCTGCGCGCCGGTCATGCGCATCCGGTTGGAATACCTCGAGTCGGACTGAATGGGCAGGCGGCGGACTGGCATGGCGACCACCCTGCGCCTGTTCATCCCCGGGTTGCTGGCAACCGGACGATTCGATCTCGCCGATTCGGCATTTCCCGCGCCAGACGCGCCGGCGTTGCGCTGGCTGCTGGCCCATGCCAACGCTCGCCCGGTTCCGGCCGCCGCGGACGAAACGCTGTTCCGGCTGTTCGGCGCGCTGGTTCCCGATGGCGCCGACCTGCCCGTCGCGGCGGTGGCCCGGCTGGCCGATGGCGGCGATCCCGAGGACGGCTGGTGGCTGCGGGCCGATCCGGTGCATTTGCGTCCCGATCTGCATGGGGTCTTGCTGGCCGATGCCCGGGTGTTGGCCATCGAACCGGTCGAGGCGGCGCTGCTGGCGGCGGCGTTCGACCAAACTTTCGCCGCCGACAGGCTGCAACTGTATGTCCCCCACCCCGACCGCTGGTATCTGCGCCTGCCGGCCGATCCCGGCCTCCGCACCTACCCGCTGCTCGACGCCATCGGCCGCGACATCAACCCGCTGCTGCCCCACGGCCCGGCGGGTGGACGCTGGCATGCCCTGCTGACCGAAATCCAGATGCTGTTTCATCACCACCCGGTCAACCGGGCGCGCGAAGAGCGCAACCAGCCGTCGATCAACAGCGTCTGGTTCTGGGGCGGCGGAACTTGTCCAGCCGGCGCTCGCGCGCCTGCAGCCGGCCTGTACGCCAACGATCCGCTGACCCGGGGTCTGGCGCGACTGGCGGGGGCGGCGGTCGGCCCGGTTCCCGAACACGCGAGCGATTGGCTGGACAGCGCGAGTGGGGAACCCGATAGCCTGGTGGTATTGGAAACGACGCGGCATGACCCGGCGGACGACGATCCGGCAAGATGGGCCGATCACGTCGCGGAAATGGAACGGACTTGGTTCACGTTTTGTCGACGGTGGCTGCAAGCTGGCAAGCTGGCGGCCCTGTATCTCTACCCCGGTAACGGGCGGGTTTACGCGCTGACCGGCGCCGCTCGGTGGCGGTTCTGGCGGCGGGTTCGACCCTGGTCGGCCTACGTGGTCCCCCGTCCCTGATCCTCGGAAAAATCGCCGTGTTCGAGACCCTGTTGCCATGGCCGATTTCGGGGTTCCACCACCACGGACCCACCGCGAGCGAGGCCGAGCGGCCGTCGATCGCCACCGAGGGCCACAACCGGGTCGAATCGACCCCGCCCTGAACATTTATGTCCACCGTTATCGTCCGTCGTCCCAGCCCCGCTGCCGTGGCCCTGCCCGTTGCCCCCTTGCTCCAGCGCCTCTATGCCGCGCGCGGCGTGGGTTCGGCGGACCAACTGGACCCGCGATTGCAAATGCTGCCCTTGCCCTCGTCGCTGACCGGCTTGGCCGAAGCGATGACGCTGTTGGAAGACGTCCTCCGCCAGCGGCGGCGGATCGCCGTCGTTGCCGACCTCGACGCCGACGGCGCCACCAGTTGCGCGCTGGCGGTGCGGGCGCTGCGGGCGCTGGGCGCGGCGGACGTGCGCTACGTGGTGCCCAACCGCTTTGTCCACGGTTACGGCCTGACGCCGGAAATCGTCGCGGTCGCCGCCCGGGAGCGGCCGGATCTGCTGATCACCGTGGACAACGGCATTTCCAGTCATGAAGGAGTTCGGGCGGCCCAGGCGCTGGGAATGCGGGTGCTGATCACCGACCATCATCTGCCCGGCCCGACGCTTCCGTCCGCCGATGCCCTGATCAATCCCAACCAGTCGGGCGATGCGTTCCCCTGCAAGCAACTGGCTGGCGTCGGCGTCATTTTTTACGTGCTGTCGGCGCTGCGAACCCGGTTGCGGGAAACCGGCTGGTTCGCGACATGCGGTCTGTCCGAGCCGAACATGGCGCAATTCCTCGATCTGGCGGCGGTGGGCACGGTGGCCGACGTGGTGCCGCTGGCTCACGCCAACCGCGTGCTGGTCGAGCAGGGCTTGCGGCGGATTCGCGAAGGCCGGTGCGTGCCCGGCATCGCCGCGCTCTTCGCCGTCGCTGGCCGCTCGATGGCGCGGGCGAGCGCCGCCGATATCGCTTTTCAACTCGGGCCGCGCCTGAACGCCGCTGGCCGGCTGGCCGACATGAGCCTGAGCATCGACTGCCTGCTGTGCGACGATCCGGCGCGGGCGCTGGTTTTGGCCCAGGAACTGGATCGGCTCAACCGCGAGCGGCGGGTGATCGAAACCGAAATGCGGGCGCAAGCGCTCGACAGCCTGGAACGATGGCCGCTGGCGGAGGGCGAACTGCCGTTCGGGTTGTGCCTGTTCGATCCGGACTGGCATCCGGGCGTGGTCGGCATCGTGGCCGGGCGGATTCGAGAGCGGGTCCATCGGCCGGTGATCGCCTTCGCGCCCGACAATCACCCTGGTCAGTTGCGTGGGTCGGCGCGCTCGGTGCCGGGTCTGCATATCCGCGACGTGTTGGCGACCATCGACGCGCGCCAGCCGGGCCTGATCGGGCGCTTCGGCGGTCACGCCGCCGCCGCCGGCCTGAGTTTGCCGGCTGCCCACCTGTCCGCTTTTCAAAGCGCCTTCGACGCCGAGGTGCGTGGTCTGCTGCGGCTGGAGGATCTCAACGGCTGTGTGTGGAGCGATGGCGAACTGGAACCGGCGGATTTCTGCCTGGAAACCGCCGAGCTGTTGCGGGAGGCCGGTCCCTGGGGCCAGGGCTTCCCCGAACCGCTGTTCGATGGCGTGTTCGAGGTGACCGCCCACCGGATCATGAAGGAACAGCATTTGAAGCTGTGGTTGCGAGCACCGGGCGTGAAGCAGCCGGTGGAGGCGGTTGCTTTCCATCGGGTGGGCGATTTCACGCCAGGCGCGACGCGACTGCGCGTCGCCTACAAGCTGGACGCCAATGAGTGGCGCGGCGAGCGGCGGTTGCAGTTGCGCGTCGAGCATCTGGAACCGGCCTAACCGACCGGATTTCAGCGCTGGAGCGGGTGGTTCGGCCTCAATAATGCCGCACCCGAAATAGCGTCTCGTCCCGTAGCACCGCCTCCAACACCTCGCCGGTCACTGCCGCCCAGCGTGCGCCGCCCGCTTCGTCGGCGATCAAATCCTGGCGGATTTCGATCTCCACGTGCGGCAGGCCGGCCGCGCCGCCGTGAGTGTCCATGGTGAAGCCAACCTCGCGTCCGGAATAGGGTTCGTTGTCGCCCACGCACAATTCGGGATTAGCCCGGAACCGGGCGATCAGCGGCTCGGCCAGCCGGGGATCGCGATTCCACAGCACGCCGAGATGCCAGGGGCGCTTGAAGCCATTCATGGCGGGCGTGAAGCTGTGAATGGCGATCAGCGCCGGCGCCCGGCCATGGCCGTGACGCCAGCGGTGGGCCAGCGCCTGGGTGATCGCGTGGTGGTAGGGCCAGAACACTTCGTTCAAGCGCTGATCGGCTTGGGCATCGTCCACTGCCTGATTGCCGGGAATGACGATGCCGTCGCTGATTTCGGCGATGGAGGTGGGATCGCCGGGGGAACGGTTGCAGTCGATGACCAGCCGCGAATAGCCGCCCAGCACCGCGGGCGCGTCCAGTCGCGCCGCCAGCCAGCGAGTCACCCGCGCGGCGCCGATGTCCCAGGCGATGTGTTGGGATAATTCCTCCGGCCCCAGCCCCAGTTGACCGAGCGCGGCGGGAATGGCATTGCTGGCGTGATCGCAAACCAGCACCATCGGCGCTTGGCCCTCCGGATTAAAGAGGGCGAAGGGTGGCGGATCGCCGGAACCCAGCAGGGATGCCTGGAGCAACGGGTCGAGCGAGATATCGTTCATGGAAGTATGAAAATCGATTGTCATCAACGCCGCGAATGCAGTCGGTGGTTTGCTTGCGGCCCCGTTCGTGGCCAAATGAAACTTGGCCTGAAACTCAAAAAACCTTGAACAATAGAGTCGCCTATGCGCCTTTGGTCTTGCAAAACCTCCCTGAATGTATTCAAAGTGATGTTAATATATTGATTGTCCTAGTAATACTTCAGTCCGCTGAACGAAGTGAAGCGGAGTATAGTTCAAACTATGGACTTTGGGTCCCATAGCTTTCAGTCCGTGGTAGTCCACGGATGGCGCTTTAGCGCCCAATCTATGCACTTTCAGTGCATAGTGGTTGAATTATAATGAATAAAATCTTAAACATGCCGGAGCACCGAGCGAAGCTAGGCGGATGACCGACCACGATCAGGGCTACAAACGACTCTTCTCCCACCCCGAAATGATCCGCGATCTGCTGCGCGGGTTCGTCACTGCGGACTGGGTCGCCCAACTGGATTTCACCACGCTGGAAAAATATCCGACGGAATTCATCGATGACCACTTGCGCCACCGGCGCGGCGATGTCATCTGGCGGGTGCGCCGGGGGTTCGAGTGGCTCTATCTCTACCTGCTGTTGGAATTTCAATCCGGCGTGCATCCGTTCATGGCGGCGCGGGTGTTCACCTATGTGGATTTGCTCTATCAGGATTTGCTGCGTAATCGGCAACTGGGTCAGTCCCGGCGCTTACCCTCGGTGCTGCCCATCGTCCTGTACAATGGGCGGCGGCGGTGGACCGCGCCGACGGACCTGGATGCGCTGATCGAGCCGGGACCGGCCAGCCTGGCGGCGTATCGTCCGCAGACGCGCTATCTGCTGATTGATGAAAGCGCGTATGCCGATGCGGAATTAGCGAGTCGGCGCAACCTGGTGGCGGCCCTGTTCCGATTGGAGAACAGCCGAGGCCCCGAAGCGGTGCGCGAGGTGGTGGCCGCCCTGACCGATTGGTTGACCGAACCCGATCAGGAGGAACTGCGGCGCTCGTTTCTGATCTGGCTCCGGGAAGGGTTTTTGAAAGCCTGGTTGCCGAAGGTGTCATTCCCCGAACTGAACAACCTGGAGGAGGTGCGCAACATGTTGACCGAGCGCGTGGTGGACTGGACCGAACAATGGAAGCAGGAAGGCCTGCAACAAGGCCTGCAACAAGGCCTGCAACAAGGCCTGCAACAAGGCCTGCAACAAGGCCTGCAACAAGGCCTGCAACAAGGGGAGCGGCGGTTGTTGCTGCGGCAAATCCATCGCCGGTTTGGCGAGGCCGTTGCAACACGAAGTGCCCCGGCGCTGGAGCGGATCGAGCAACTGAGCGTATTTGAAGCCTTGGGCGAGGAACTGCTTGACTGCGCCGATGAGACGGCCTGGCTGGCGCGATTACAGGCGGCGAGAGAAAAATAAGGCAACCGGTGAAAGGCCAAAGGCGAAATAAATTTTTAGCCTTTAGCCTTTAGCCTTTAGCCTTTAGCCTTTAGCCTTTAGCCTTTAGCCTTTAGCCTTGATAATTCTGGGGCTTACCAATAATGACTAACAGCACAGCACAGCACAGCACAGCACAGCACAGCACAGCACAGCAATAATATCAGTGATATAGAAAATTTCGTCAACAAGTTAGTAACCAACTACGCGAAATATTTAATAGCCTGCCTGCTCATTTTTTTCGCCATCTATTATTCTGAGTTTTCGGAGTATCGACTGCGCGTTGATGAAGAAATGGCAGCTTTTCGCGGCCTTGATGATGATATTGATAAAGGCTGGATTGGGCTGGGCCGTTGGGGAACATGGATCTTTGAGTTATTCCTCCTGCGACCATTAAATCCATACTTTTCTATGCTCTTCGGTGGAATATTTTTAGCGATATCATTCCTTTTTTTTGCCCAAGCTGTCAGAATCAGGATAACCCCGTACTTGATTTTTTCATTTATTCTTTTCGCAGGATTTCCGACATGGTATTATATCATTGAGTTCAAGGGAACTTTTTTAGCAAACAGCGTTGCGGTATTTCTGGCTGCTCTAGCCAGTGTATCATATAACAAAACATCTTTTTCAAGACCGCTTTTTGTGCTTTTGTTAGTTCCAGCAATTGCCATATACCAATCCACCTTGCTGGTAGCCTTGACGATTGTGTTTGCTTCCTTGATCGTAGAGAAGCATAGGGAACCTAATTATTCCATCCTGTTTCCTTTATCATTGGCTGCCTTACTTTCTATTTTATCCGTTATCATTTATTTCCTGATATGGAAGTTTTTAATGGTATGGTTTGGCATAAAAATGAGTTATATTAATCATTTTATTGATCTTGATTCACTACTGCGCAACCCCATTCAGATCATGGGTCGTACAGTGCGGGAGGGACTTTCAGTTTATCTGGGAGCCAGCCCGATATTTATCGGATCAAAATGGTTTTCCGGGATATTATTTATTTTAGGCTTGATTGCATTTACCTTGCAATTCAGTGACTGGCGGAAACCAAAACAGGTTGTTTTTTCAGCCCTGATCCCCCTAATAATCCTGCTGGGGTTACCGTTTAGCTTTAACCTGTTAAGTGGAGGCACTCTGCCATACCGCACGCTGCTGGCAGTACCCTTTGCTTACTGGTTTCTTATAATAACAGCCTTGCAATCCGGTTATCGATGGATCCGGCTGGCGGCCACAGGATTGATGTTGATCGTTGCTGTTCAGTATTTCCAGATTGCGAGTCTTTCTTCTTTTTCACATCATTTCACTGCAATACATGATCAACTTATCGCGGCCCAAGTCTATCAGCGTATTTCTGAAAAGGTACCCGACTTCAATCGGGAAATGACCTATCCGGTTGAGTTTGTCGGGGCACTCGCTTTTCCTAATGAAGCTCGCTATCCTACATCCATAGCATATTCTCATTCCCAAGTCATGGGCGTTACTACCCGATCCGTCTTTGAGTGGGATCCAGCAGATCCTATTCGGGTCATCTATTTCATGAAACTGTTGGGATTCGGAAATTTCCGGTTCATCTATGATGCCGAGCGCGCCACTATAATTCACTCTGTGGATGATATGCCATCCTGGCCGAATCGCGACGCAGTGCGCATTATTAACGGCATCGTTGTCGTGAAGTTCGGCAACTATCCACCAGGGATTCGTCAATCCGCGATAAATTTTATGTCATCAAAACCTCCCGGTAACTAAGTGTCAACATCCATGATCGACTATCATGATCAATGAAGATTAACTACCGGAGTAGCGGTTTATCAATGTTGAATCTTATCAGCAATTCCCGGTCTCTTTAGCTTATATAATTGATTTATAAATATATTTGGCTCTTTGGGAATTCCCGGAATAAGATAATTATTTAAAAACAATAAGTTGCGCTCTTTTTGCCGCACTGCAATATGCTGGGCTTTAATAAGATTCCAACCTATTTTGTGGCCTTAAAATATAAATATATTTAAAATCATAATCTTGTATTCAGACAGAAAGGAATTAACAGTCAAATCCAGACTTCCGCCAAGCCTTATATATCATTATAAATCAATGAGTTGCCAATACCGGGAAATACCAAAGAGCTAAAAATCATGGCTCTTTGCAAACAAATCAACTTGCCACAGCCACACTTTATAATGCGACAGCACGTTTATTAAAACCACGGTGTACAAGGCGAGCCGCGCCGCATGACAACATCCATTCCCCTCTGCATTGACCTCGACGGCACCCTGCTGAATTCCGATCTGCTGCTAGAAGCCGCTTTCGCCCAACTCAAACAGGCACCGCTGGCGGTGCTGAACTGGCCGCGCTGGCTGGCGGCGGGCAAGGCCCGGCTCAAGGCGGAAATCGCCGAGCGGGTGGAACTGGACATCGCCACCTTGCCCTACAACCGGGAACTGCTGGCCTTTCTGCACGAGCAGAAGGCGCAGGGCCGAACCCTGGTGCTGGTCACCGCCTCGCATCGCCAATTTGCTGACCGGGTTGCGGCGCATCTGAACCTGTTTGACGAGGTGCTGGCGACCGACGGCGACCGCAATCTGGCCGGTCCACACAAGGCCGAGGTACTGGTCGAACGCTACGGCGAGCGCGGCTTCGACTACGCCGGCAACGCCGCCGTGGACCTGGCCGTCTGGCGCCACGCCCGCCGCGCCCTCGTGGTCAACGCCAAACCGCCACTGGCCGACCAGGCCCGCGCGGTTTGCGAGGTGGAACGGGTTTTCGCGCCAGCCGGATCGGTATGGCGACCGTGGAGCAGGGCGCTGCGCCTGCATCAATGGCTCAAGAACGTGCTGATCTTCGTGCCGCTGGTTGCCGGCCACGTCTGGAATCAGCCCGACACGCTGCTGCTGGCGCTGCTGGCCTTCCTCAGCTTCGGGCTGTGCGCCTCCAGCGTCTACCTGCTCAACGACCTGCTGGACCTGAGCGCCGACCGCCGCCATCCCCGCAAATGCCGTCGCCCCTTCGCCGCCGGCCAACTCCCCATCGCCCAGGGCGTCGTTGCCATTCCGCTGCTGCTCATCGCCGCGTTCGGCCTGAGCCTGCTCATCAACCCCCCCTGGTTCAGCGCCGTGCTGGCGACCTACTACCTTTTCACCCTCGCCTATTCACTGCGGCTCAAGCGCACCCTGATGCTCGACGTCGTTGTGCTGGCCGGGCTGTACACGCTGCGGATTATCGCCGGCGCGGCGGCGGCGGCTATCGAACCTTCGTTCTGGCTGCTGGCGTTCTCGATGTTCCTGTTCCTGAGTCTGGCCCTGGTCAAGCGTTACGCCGAACTGTGGACCCTGCGCGAGCAGGGCGATCTCAACGCCAGCGGGCGGGGTTACCAGGTGAACGATCTGGGTCTTTTGCAAAATCTGGGCGGGGCCGCCGGCTATCTGGCGGTGCTGGTGCTGGCGCTGTACATCAACAGCGAAGCCAGCCACGCGCTGTACGGTCAGCCCATGGTGATTTGGCTGCTCTGTCCGGCGCTGCTGTACTGGATCAGCCGGGTCTGGCTGATCACCCATCGCGGCGAGATGCACGACGACCCGATCATTTTCGCCCTGACCGACGTCCACAGCCGCTACGTGCTGCTGGCCTGCGCGCTCATCCTCCTGGGCGCGATGCCGAGGTAATCGCCGCCATGTCCACAACCGCGCCGGCCAGTTGGGGCCGCTATCCCTCTTCGCAGCCGCGCTGCCTTTTGCCGTGCCGCGATGCGCAAATGCCCACTCTGCCCGCCGAACCGCAGTTCTGCCTGCCCTTCGGCAATGGCCGCAGCTATGGCGATGTCTGCCTGAACAACGGCGGCACGCTGCTGCTGGCGCGCGGGCTGGACCGCTTCATCGCCTTCGATCCGGCAACCGGTATCTTGCGGGCAGAGGCGGGCGTGCTGCTCTCGGAAATCCTGGCGCTGATCGTGCCGCAGGGTTGGTTTCTGTCAGTCACCCCCGGCACGCAGATGATCACTCTGGGCGGAGCCATCGCTAACGATGTCCACGGCAAGAATCATCACTGGGCCGGCAGTTTCGGCTGCCATGTGCGCGCGTTTGAACTGCGGCGTTCCACCGGCGAGCAACTGCTCTTCTGCACGCCGACTCAAAACGCCGACTGGTTCCGGGCCACGGTCGGCGGCCTGGGATTGACCGGACTCATCACCTGGGTCGAAATCCAGTTGCAGCGCATCGCCAATCCCTGGATCGTGGCCGAAAACCGTCGTTTCGCCAGCCTGGACGAATTCCTCGCGCTCAACGCTGAGTACGAGGCGCGCTATCCCTATACCGTGTCCTGGATTGACTGCGCCGCCACTGGCCGGGCGCTGGGTCGAGGCATCTACATGGCGGGGATGCACGCGCCGCCCGGCCTGATGAAATCACCGCCGCCGGAACGCCGGGCGCTGACCGTGCCGTTCGCGCCGCCGGTCTCGCTGGTCAATAATCTCAGCGTGCGATGGTTCAACCGGCTCTATTACCACCTGCCGCGCCCGGCGCGGGGGCTGACCCCTTATCAACCGTTCTTCTACCCACTGGACAACCTGTTGGAATGGAACCGGCTGTACGGGCGGCGGGGTTTCTTTCAATACCAGTGCGTTATTCCGCCCGCCGCCGCCCGCGAAGCCCTGCGGGAAATCCTGGCCCGCATCGCCGCCAGTGGTCAGGGTTCGATGCTGGCGGTGCTCAAGCGGTTCGGCGACAAGACTTCCGGCGGCCTGCTGTCCTTCCCCCGCCCTGGTTTCACCCTGGCGCTGGATTTTCCCAACCTCGGTCAGAAGACGCTTGATCTGCTGGACAGCCTCGACGCGGTGACCCGACAGGCCGGGGGCGCGGTCTATCCCGCCAAGGACGCCCGGATGAGCGGCGACAGTTTCCGCCGGTATTTTCCGCGGTGGGCGGAGTTTAGCCGCTACATCGATCCCCGGTTTTCCTCCAGCTTCTGGCGGCGGGTCACGGCAAGCTGAATTGCTAAGGAGACGATATGCGCAACATGCTGATCATCGGCGCCACTTCGGCCATCGCCGAGGCCACCGCCCGCCGTTTCGCCGCTGGCGGCGCCCGCTTTCATCTGGTCGGGCGCCATGCCGAACGGCTCGCCGCGATTGCCCGCGATCTGGAAATCCGCTCCGGCCAGCCGGTCACGCAGGAAAGTATCGACCTGGATCAACTGGACCAGCATCCAGCCCTGCTGGAACGGGCCGACCAAGCGCTGGGCGGCATTGACATCGCGCTAATCGCCCACGGTGCGTTGCCCGACCAGAACGCCTGCCAGCAGTCGGTGACGGCTACGCTGGCAGCCATCCACACCAACGCGCTGAGCGTGATCAGCCTGGCCACCCTGCTGGCCAATATGTTCGAGCGGCGCGGGCGCGGAACCTTGATCGCCATCGGTTCGGTGGCCGGCGACCGGGGCCGGCAGAGCAACTACGTCTACGGCGCGGCCAAGGGCATGATCAGCCTGTTCCTGCAGGGACTGCGCAACCGGCTTAGCCGCAAGGGCGTTCAGGTGCTGACGGTCAAGCCCGGCTTCGTGGACACGCCGATGACCGCCGCTTTCGAGAAGAAGGGTTTGCTGTGGGCGCAGCCCGACCGGATTGCCCAAGGCATCGTCGCCGCCGTCGAGCGTGGCCGCGACGAGGTTTACCTGCCCTGGTTCTGGCGCTGGATCATGTTGATCATCCTGCATATCCCAGAGAGGCTATTCAAGCGGTTAAACCTTTGAGCGGATCAAGCGCGTGGTCGGCGCAAACCGGGCAGCAGCCAGACCCAGGTCAGCAACTGCCCGGCCAGCGCCAGCCCGAACGCCAGTTGATACCCCGGCTCCGCGTAACCGCCGCCTGCCGCCGGCCAGCGGTTGATGATGGCGCCCATGCCCCACTGGCCAGCGAACGCCGCCACGAACACCAGCAGATTGAGCGCCGTGTTCACCCGGCCCGCCAGCGCTGGCGGAAACGCCTGGGTCAGGATCGCGTAGTTCAGCGTTCCGGCGGTGCCCAGGAACCCGAACAGCACCCACAGCGGCAGCAGCGGTTCCAGCTTCAGCAGCAACGCCAGTTGCGCCAGCATGAACAGCGCCATGCCGCCCGCCGCCACCGCCAGCGGCGAAATCCCGCGCCGCGACAAGCGATAGGCTAACTGGCCCATGCCGAGAAACCCCGCCACCATCGCCGCCGCCACCCAGAACAGGTAGCCGGCGGCGGCGGTTTTGTCCAGTCCGGCCACATCGCGCAGCCACGGGCCGGCCCACAACCCCTGAATCGCCATGAACGCCGCCTGCGACACCACGCTGCTCGGCGCGATCCGCCAGAACACCGGACTGCGGAAAATCTCCGCCACGCCGCGCCATTGCTCGCGCCAGCCGCTCGCCGGTGCGTCGCTGCTCCGTTCCGGCACGGCCAGCCACAAGGCGGCCGCCACCGCGACCGTGAGGATCGCCAGGCCCGCGAACACCCCCCGCCACCCGGTCAGCCGCAAGGCTGCTTCCACCGGCGCGGTGGCGACCAGCGCGCCCAGTCCGCCCGCCGCCAGCACCCAGCCATTGACCGCCGGCAGGCGCGCGGCGGGAAACCACAAGACAAACGCCTTGAAGCTGGCCATCAGACAGGCCGACACACCCAGCCCGATCAGGCCCCGACCGATGATCAACTCGGTCGAGTTGCCGCTGACCGCGAACAGGCCGGCTCCCGCCGCCGCGAACAGCAGCAGCGTTGCCTCCACCCGGCGCGGCCCGAACCGGTCCAGCAACAGACCCAGCGGCAGTTGAAAGGCGGCGAAGGTCAGGAAATAGACGCTGGTCAGCAGACCGAGATCGGTGGCGTCCAGCCGCAGTTCCGTGGCCAGATAGGGCGACAGCACCGCGTTGATGGTGCGGTAGATATAGGACAGGAAATAGCCGGCGGCGAACGGCAGAAAGATGCTTAATAGAAGCGCCAGCGGTAGTCTTTGGGAAAGCGTTTGCTTGGGCATGTGCGACAACGAGGAGAAGTTTCTTGAAAATCTGGATCGATGCGGATGCCTGTCCGGCTCCGGTGAAGGTCATCGTGTACCGCGCCTCCCAACGGGTCAAGGCGCCGGTCACGCTGGTAGCCAATCACCGGGCGCGGACCCCATCCTCACCGCTGATCACGGTGATCCAAGTCAACCAGGGTTTCGACGCGGCGGATGATTACATCGTGGAACGCGCAACCGCCAGCGACCTCGTCATCACCGCCGATATTCCGCTGGCGGCCCGACTGGTGGCGCGAGGGATTCCCGCGCTCGACCCGCGCGGCGAGTTGTACACGGCGGATAACGTTCAGGAGCGGCTGGCCTTGCGCAATCTTAAGGAGGAATTGCGATCGGCGGGCGGCGTATCCGGCGGCCCGGCGCCTTATCACGACCGCGACAAGCAAGCTTTCGCGAACAGTCTGGACCGCTGGCTGGCGCGCCAGCGCGCCCGGTAACCCGCGCGCCGCGCGGTTCCACCGACAACCGCCCTCGCCGCCGCCAGTGGGCTGACGCAAAAAGTTTCGACAGGTTCTCGTTCCCACGCTCCAGCGTGAGAATGCGTCCGGAACCGCTCCAGCGGCCGGCTGGCGATGGAGGCAGGCCATCGTGGCAGAAGCAGTCATGTTCCAACCGCCCCGGCAGCGGAACATGGCGGACTTCCGGCAACCAATGCGCCCGCCGGGCGGCGGTTCGATCCAGCACCCGTGCCTGCACGTCGAACACGATCCGTAACGGCGGCGGCAGCTTTCCCCAGCGCCTGCGCCTGCGCCTGCAACGGGGATTTTCCGGATAAAAATCAGGTTTTGCCTTCCCCCAAAATCAGGGGTTCCCCGATACCGATGCCCTACCTGGTTGCGTAGGCTATCCACTATCGCAACCCCAATGCGAAAGCTAGGTTAATCAAAAAATCAAAAAGTCGAAGAGCTAAATTTCTTATAGGCCAGTAAGGGAAAACATTCGTTATGTCTCTGAAAAAACTGCATGACGCTTTATCATCAATATCCGCCGGACAGAAAACCGGCAATCTGGTTTTTCTCGTTAAAGAAGTATCTTCTAAACGAGTTGGCATTGGCACTTTTGCCTTCGATAAAGGCAAACTGGTTCGAGCTACCTTCCAGCAGGAAACCGGTCGCAATGCAATATCGGCGTTGTTAGCGACCGATGTTCCCGATATGGATTTCGATGTTAATTTCAAGGAATTTCCCGTAACCTCCGAGCCAGATCCTGGTATCCCCCTCATTGCCGATCTGATGCAGCAAATAGAAACCAGGGATCAACCCAAAAAATCACCGAACATTAATCTACAAAATGAAGTACTGCAATTACTCGTAAGTCGTTTTGGTGCGAGTGCCGTGGCTAAAGTCGATGCCATCGCTCAGAAAATCTCTCCGACCGAGCAACCTGTTACTTTCCTCGATAAATGCAAGTCGTTCGTTGAAATGACGTCCGGCAAGGCGAAGGCGGAAAAGATATTCGCCGAGCTCTACGAAAAATTGAAGAATCAATGATAGGAGGCTCCCGCCTTATATCGAAACTTTACCTGTTTTAAAGCGAAGACCCAATCTCCCACTGTTGTGTTGATCAAAATGAGGTAACCCTATGAATCTTGAACTTTTAAACTACAACACAAGCTTTCTGAGTCCCATGCTGAAATGGATTGCCCCCATCTTATTTTTACTGGCGTCAGTTATGCTGGCAAAAGCGTACAGGAATTATGGTGGCGTTTTCAAGGGTGCCATGGGTTTACTGGTCACGAGCGTATTTGTCGGCGCGCTGGCATTTTTATTCCGCGTTGGCGGCGATTTCATCCTGCCAAACTTTAAATGGGGCGAGAGCCTTTTCTACCTTGTTTTCGTCGTTTTTAATGTGATCGTGGCCGCGAAATTTTTGAAGCTAATTAAGGAGTTCAAAAGCAATGTTTGATTATAACACCAGCGTAATGAATCTTGGGCTTAAGTGGATCATAGCTGGCGGCTATGTGATCATCGTCTATCTGTATTATCGCTGCTTGAGCGAATACAGGGGTTCCGAGACGGGGGTGGCGTTAAAATTCCTGTTGTGGATGGGTGTCTTTGGTTTCCTGGCAGCACTGGTCCGAATTTTTGGCGACGGTACTGACTTTGGTTTTACCAAGGAGTACAGTTTGAAGTGGTTCCAGTCCCTGTTCTACATCTTCCAGGCGGTCTTCTTTATTTACGCCGCCGGCTATTTTTTGAAAGCCTCAAAGGAATCTTAGTGTTTCAACCGGGCTGGATCGATGAATTGTAGGGTGGATGAGCGCCAGTGAAATCCACCCTCGGCGGGTCGTCACAGAAGTTGGATTGCGCCGCTCTTACGCTACCAAGCCGCTTGATCACCAGTTCCAAAAAGGTCTCAAGCCGGGGAGGGTAGCGGCACGGCGGGCGGCCCAGGGCCGACGGGCCAAGCACCTGTTCGGCCCGCCGTTCGGGTCAGCCCGGCCGATGCGCCAACCGGTACACCTTTTCCTGCAACCAGGTCAGGCCAAGATTCCGCCAGCGCGATTCATCGGACAGGGCGTCGCGCACGTACAGCAGTTCCACCTGGTGGGCCGGTTCGTACAGCGCCCGCACTTCCGCTTCGCCGACCGCGAACGGCGGCCCCGGCCTCACGGCCTGATCGTACTCCATCGTCACCAGCAGCACCCGTATTCCGGGCGGCAGAATGGCGTCGAGATGGCGGGCGTAGCGCTCGCGCATCGCCGGTGGCAGCGCGATCAGCGAAGCGCGGTCGTAGACCCCGGCGCAATCGGCGACGTGGCACGGTTCCAGGGCGAAGAAGTCCCCCAGCAGGATGCGGATTTCATCCGCTTCCCAAACTTCGAACGCCCCTTCCCGCCAGCGCCGTGGCTGTAACTCGTTTTCGGCGAAGAACGCCTCGACCGCGACCGGACTGAGTTCCACTCCGGTCGCGGGATGGCCCTCGCCCGCCAGCCACAGCAGGTCGAGGCTTTTGCCGCACAGCGGGACGAACGCTCGCTGGCCGGATTTCAATCCCAGTCGTTTCCAAAACTGTTGAAGAAGAACATTGATTTCCTGCTTGTGAAAGCCGATTTCAGCCCGCTCCCAGCGTTCGTGCCAGAAACCCGGTTGCATATCGTCACCTCGCCTGTTCGATCAACCCATTGACGCCGGCCACCAAGCCCGGCGGGCAAACAGCGCGCCCAGTCCTTGCAGCAGGTAGCGCAGATCCCGGCACGCCCACCAGTCGCAGATCGCCGCTCACCACCGCCAGCAACCGCAGCAAATATAGCGCTCCTATTCCAGTTGTGGAATTTCCCCTCCTTGGCTAAGGAGGGGTGGCGCGAAGCGCCGGGGTGGTTCGAAACGGTGACTCCACAAATCAGATAGGAGCGCTATAGCGCAACACCGGAATCGTCGTCGCCCATTCCCAAGCTCCGAACACCTGCCGGCGGTGGTTGCCGAACCGGTCGAATTCCAGCCGGTTGTCGTGCAGTCGCACCTCGCGCAGCGGCCAGCGCCAGCGGCCGCACCCGGCCATAGCGGGGCAACAGCGCTTCGCGCAGGTCCGCGTCCGGTTCGGCCAACCGATCCGCGTGGTCGCTCGCGATTTCGCCTCCTGACGGGCCTGTTTCCAGACCCGGTAGAGAAACAGGGGATTGCGAGAATAGAGCGCCGCCATATCCGGCTTGGCTCCTGGATCGACCGCCAAGCTCGTTCCAGCCAGACCGATCTCGCGCAGCCACAGCGGTGCATGGGGAATCCGCCCGGAGCAGAAATCGAACAGCCCACCCACACCCATGCCTCCCCTCTTCCACAAAAGGAGAGGGAGTCAGGTCCAGCGCCAGCCCCGCCACCGCCAATCCGCGCCCATGGCCGCCAGCGCCCCGATCCAGCCGGACCCCGGTTCCAAATTTAGTACGCTCCATTCGCATCCCTGCCCATCCCGCACGCTCGCGCGCCCGTCCGGCGGGGCATCCTCGCGGCAACACACTTCCAGGGTTCGCAAACCGCTGGCCAAGCCGCCGCCCAATGCCTTGGCGATGGCTTCCTTGCGGGTCCAGCAGGTGAGGAACGCTGGCTGAAACCGCTCCGCTGGCAACGCCTGGAACGCCGCCCACTCGCGCGGCGTACACACTCTTTCGATGACCGCCGCATGGCCCACGCTTCGATCCAGGCGCTCCAGATCGACGCCCACCTCACGGCGGGCCACGGCGTATAGCGCCCAGCCGTCACTGTGCGAAAGATTGAAATGCCATTCGGCTCCAGCGTCCGCGCCGCCCAACGCCGGTTTGCCGTGCGGGCCCTGCTCGAAACGCAGCGCCGTCGCTGGCCGATTCAAATACGCGCCCAGCAATTCCCGCAACAGGCCACGCCCGGCGATGAAGCGGTCCCGGTGATCGGGAAAGCGAAAGCGCGCCGCCCGCTCCCGCTCGTCAACCGCCAACGTCGCCGCCAGATCAGCCAACGGTTTCGGCGGCTGATCCAGCGCCGCCAGCCACAGGTGAATTTCGTCGGCGGCCAGAGAGAGGCGCCGGGGGGTAAAATCCTTCACCTGTCCCCTGTCCCCTGCCTTCTCGCTCATCGGTTTTGCTCCCGCAACCGAAACACCCATGCGTAATCCGGGTGGGTTCCCTACACTACCGCCACGCCGCCCGCCCTCGCTTGGCGCGGCCCGGTCGTCCATCGACCATCCCGCCAGCACTGGCCAAGCCACCCACGGAGCGCTCCCATGAGTCATGTCATCGAAATCAAGGTCCGGGGCTATCATCTCGACCTGTTCCGCCACGTCAACAACGCCCGCTACCTGGAATTTCTGGAGGAAGCCCGCTGGAGTTTTCTGGAAGTGACCGACAACCTGAATGTTCTGGACCAACACGGCTATGCGTTCGCCGTGGTCAACATCAACATCAATTACCGCCGCGCCGCCTACATGGGCGAAATTCTGCGCGTCGTCACCTCGATGAAATCCATCGGCGTCCGCCGGTGCGTGATGCATCAGGCGATCACCCTCAAGGACGCCGACACCGTGATCGCCGACGCCGATGTCACTTTCGTCATCGTGGATACCCAAGCCGAAAAAGCAGTGGTGCTCGAAGGCGAGCTGCGGGCAGGGATGGAACGGATGGCGGATTAGCCGTCCTCGCCCAGCGAAAGATCGCGTGATGGCCGGGTTTCCCAGCGCCAGGCGTGGGCGATGATGGTCGCCAGATCGGCGTAACGCGGTTTCCAGCCCAGTTCCGCCCGCGCCCGCCGCGAGTCCGCCACCAAACGCGCCGGATCGCCGGGTCGCCGCTCGCCATATTGCGCCGGGATGTCACGGCCAGTCGCGGCGCGGGCGGTCTCGATCACTTCCCGCACCGAAAAGCCGTTGCCGTTGCCGAGGTTGTACGCCGCGCTGTCGCCGCCGGCCCACAGCCGTTGCAGCGCCAGCAGATGGGCCTCGCACAGATCGGCGACGTGAATGTAGTCGCGGATGCAGGTGCCGTCCGGCGTGTCGTAGTCGGTTCCGAACACGGTGATATGGGGCCGACGACCGGCGACGGCCTGGAGCACCAGCGGAATCAGATGGGTCTCCGGTTCATGGCGCTCGCCCAGTTCGCCGTCCGGGTCGGCGCCAGCGGCGTTGAAATAGCGCAGGCAGACCGATTTGATCCCATACGCCACCTCGTAATCTTGCAACATCTGCTCGACCATCCACTTGCCGCGCCCGTAGGGATTGATGGGATTTTTCGGATGATCCTCGTCTATCGGGATACGGACCGGCTCACCGAAAATGGCGGCGGTGGAGGAAAAGATGAAGTGGCGCGCCCGGTGCGCCACCATCGCGTCCAGCAGGTACTGGGTTTTAAACACGTTGTTGAGATAATACTTGGCCGGCTCGCGCACCGATTCGCCGACCTGGATGTGGGACGCGAAATGCATCACGCCATCGAAGCGCGAGGTTCCGAGCAACTCGTCCAGCAAATCCCGTTCGCCCAGATCGCCCAGCACGAAGCGGCCGCCCACCACCGCGTCCCGGTGACCGGCGGACAGATTGTCCAGCACCGTGACCTCGAATCCGCGCTGACCCAGCAACTTGACCATGTGGGAGCCGATGTAGCCCGCTCCGCCGACGATGAGCACATGCATGGAGTTTTTCCTCGTGGGTTCGAGCGCGTTGCCGCGCCAACCCTGTCAAAATAGCGTTTTCTTGTTGACATCATAAACCAAACGCCGCGCCATCGCTCCCCAACTCATGATCGCCGCCAGCGATGCCCAGCAGCAACCCGAGTTTCGCTCATTATTTTTAAGCAGTTGAATTTTTTATGGGGATAAATTTTATTTCAGCCAGAGACCAATCTAATAAACGTAAACGACTTTGTTTGGGCTACCGATAGCAAGTTGAAAAAGTTGTGCTATGGTTTTGGGTAGGGTGGCGGTTCGGAAACGGTGAGTTTTTGGAAGCTACGTCGGCCCTAACTGATCGATCCAGCCGACCGCGCTACCGCGCCGGCTGGGCTTAGATCGTTAATCAGGTTGTGATAGCGCGATGTTTTTTAAAAACATCCTATAACCTTCATATGGAGAAAACCCATGAAAAATATGCTCGCAACAACACTAATGGCTGTCACAACAGTTCTATTCAGTGGATCAACGTTTGCAGACACCTATGTCGTAGTGATCAACGCGCTGAAGGATAATATTCGCGTGAACAACAACGCCGTATCCAACGGCTCAGGAAGTTGGTCGGCTTTGGATGCACTGGTAGAAACACAGAACGGAACCAAACTGACCATTAAGGACATGCACGCGAAGTGCAAGAGTGGTGGTTGGCAAATCCAGTCAACTGGACCCAAGCCGACGGACTACTGCATAAACCTTGGCTTTGGGGAGGTGGGTTGCCTGTTCGCTGCGGTTAGACAAGATGCTGGAAGTCAAATTCCATATATCGATATGACCAAGGTGGCTCTGGGCAATTGCTCTGGCAAATGGTGGGAGCAAGCTGGACGCGGTCCGATCACGGAGCTTACCAAGCTAATCGCGGATACAGGAGCAAGTATTGCCGCGGCAGTCGGTGCCGTGAAAGGGGTAAAGAAGTGATGCCAATTGTCCGGTAGATTTTGGTTTTTAGCCGGTAGGCTGGGATGAAGCGAAGCAAATCCCGGCATCAGCGGAATGCTGGGTTTCCGCTTCGCTTCGCTCCAATCCAGCCTGCACGTTCCAATCAAACCTATCCAGAACCGGTAAAGTATCCCCCGGCGGGGCCGGAGCTTCAGTTTGTCTGATTAGCAAGATTCTTCGATCCGACGAAGCCAAGGGGCAGGACGTGGCCCAGTGGTGGCGGCGACGAGCAGACGGTTGGGAAGCGTGTCGAGATGAAATCGCCGATCGAAGCGGTAAGCGAAGGCGGCCAAGTAGTGTGAGCCGTACTTGGCGAATTTGAATGCAGGGTCAGCGCCGCCGCCCAGGCGGCGAAGGCCGCCCGGAACGCCACCGGATCGATCCGCCCCGGCACATCGCTCGAGGTGTCGTGCGAGGGAATCCCGTTGGGCAGCTCCAGAAACCCTCGCAACTAGTCTTCCTGCTCCTCGGCAAACGCTTCCGTCCCCACCCGGTCCTCCACCCCACTCAGCACTGCGCAGAGGACAATCATCAGAATATCATGGAGTTCGTGGACCTTATTCCGCGTTTCGCGGCGCGGATCGGGCAGGTCGGCGAAATAGGAGCGGGGGTCGAGCAGTTGGGGCAGCATCGGTTTTCTCCATCCGATCAACCCGGTTCCGTTACCCTGGCAATCAGCCTCCTGTCAACCCCCCACATAGCGCGATTGCCCTGAGAAGCGGTCGAGCAAGCTTGCAAACCGGTCTCCAAATCAGTAAGTTTTGCAATTCACTTTAAAACAACCCCTCGATTTCAATCAGCCCTGTTCAAGGAGTTATCATGAAGCGGACTTTCCAGCCCAGCATCATTCACCGCAAACGCACCCACGGCTTTCGCGCCCGCATGGCCACCAAGGGTGGTCGCCGGGTTCTGAAGGCGCGCCGCGCCAAGGGCCGCGCCCGGCTGACACCCTGACGCCGTGGTCGATGGCGCGCGCTTCCCGCGCCGCGCCCGGCTGACCGGCCGGAACGCCTTCGCCGATGTTTTCGCCCAGCCGGTCAAATCCAGCGACCGCTATTTCACCGTGCTCGCTCGCCCCAACGAGCTTGGCTATTCCCGCCTCGGTCTGGCCATTTCCCGCAAGGTCGCCAAATCCGCCGTGGCGCGCAACCGGATCAAGCGGATCGCCCGCGACAGCTTTCGGCACCATCAGACGTGGCTCGGCGGCCTGGATTGCGTGGTGATGGGCCGCGCCGGCCTAACCGAACCGGACAACGCCGTCCTGTTCGCCTCGTTGCAACGACACTGGCGCAGGCTGGCGCAATCATGCGCGCCCTCCTGATCGCCTTGATCGGCGGCTATCAGTGGTTCATCAGTCCGCTGCTGGGCAATCACTGCCGTTTCTATCCAAGCTGCTCCCAGTACGCCCGCGAGGCCATCGAGCGCCACGGTGTCTTGCGCGGCGCCTGGTTGGCAATCCGGCGGGTGGCGTGCTGTCATCCCTGGCATCCGGGCGGCATCGACCCCGTTCCCGAACCTCCCCCGAAGGACCGATGATGGAAAACCAACGTTTACTGCTCTTCGCCGCGCTGATGTTCGTGGTGTTTCTGCTTTGGCAAAACTGGCTGGAGTTCCAGGCCATGAAACACCCACCGCCGGCCCCGCCACCGATAGCCACCGCCCCGCCCGGGTCGGTCAGTCCCGCCGGGGTCGCCGCGCCGACCGCAGTTCCGGGCCAGGACGTGCCGACCGCCGCGCCGGTGGCGGGCGCAATACCGGGTCCACAGGCGCTCGGCGGTGGCCAGCGCGTGCGGGTGACCACCGACCTGTTCGAAGCCGAGATGGATACGGTGGGCGGCGATCTGCGCCAAGTGGGCTTGCGCACCTACCCGGAATCGGTGCAGCGGCGGGATCAACCGTTCCTGTTGCTCAAGGACAACGGCGCGGACCTCTTCATCGCCCAGTCGGGGTTGGTGGCGCTGAACAACGGTCCCGCGCCCAACCATTACGCCACGTTCGTTCCCGAGCAGACCGAATACCGGCTGGCCGATGGTCAGGATGTGCTGGAGGTGCGGCTGAACTGGTCTGACCCGTCCGGGGTGAAGGTGGTCAAGACCTACACGTTCCGGCGTGGCAGTTTCCTGGTGGAGTTGAACCAGCGGGTCGAGAACGGCGGGATCAGCGACTGGCAGGGCGGCCAGTACCGGCAGTTCCAGCGGGTGCCGCCCAAGGTTACCAGCAGCTTTTTCGGCAGTGGCGTGATCACCTATACCGGTGCGGTGATTTCCACCCCGGAACAGCGTTACGAGAAGATTTCCTTCGACGACATCGCCAAGCAGGAGTTGAACCAGCCGGTCAAGGACGGCTGGGTCGCCATGATCCAGCACTACTTCCTCGGTGCATGGGTGCCGAATCCGGGCGAGGCCGAGGATTTCTACACCAAGGCGGTCGGTAACAACCGCTACCTGGTGGGGATGCGCGGTGCGGTGCAGACCGTTCCGGCGGGCGCGACCGGCGATTTCCATACCCGCCTGTACGTCGGGCCGAAACTGCCGGACGTGCTCGAGAAAGTCGCCCCCAACCTGCAACTGACCGTGGACTATGGCGTGTTGACCATCATCGCCGAGCCGCTGTTCTGGTTGCTGAAGGCCATTCACGCCATCGTTGGCAACTGGGGCTGGGCGATTATCTTCCTGACCATCCTGATCAAGCTGGCGTTCTACAAGCTGTCCGAGACCAGCTACCGCTCCATGGCCAACATGCGCCGGCTGGCGCCGGAACTGACCCGGCTCAAGGAGTTGTACGGCGACGACAAGCAGAAGATGAACGAAGCGATGATGGGCCTGTACAAGAAGGAAAAGGTCAATCCGCTCGGCGGCTGCCTGCCGATTCTGGTGCAGATTCCCGTGTTCATCGCCCTGTACTGGGTGCTGGTGGAAAGTGTGCAGTTGCGCCAAGCGCCGTTCATGTTGTGGATTCACGACATGGCGATTCCGGACCCGTACTACGTCCTGCCGCTGATCATGGGCGTGACCATGTTCGTCCAGCAGAAACTCAGTCCGGCTCCGCCCGATCCGGTGCAGGCCAAGGTGATGATGGCGCTGCCGATCGTGTTCACCTTCATGTTCCTGTGGTTCCCGGCCGGTCTGGTGCTGTACTGGGTGGTCAACAACATCCTGTCCATCGCCCAGCAGTGGGTGATCACCAAGCGGGTCGAGTCCGGGGCTGACGCGGCGGCGCTCAAGGCCAAAGCGGGATCGGGATTCGGCGAGCAGGCCAAAAAACTGCTGACGCTGGCCAAGCAGGCGTTGCCCCAGCCGAAGAATCCCGGCAAGCGCAAGAAGTAGCCGCTATCCAGCCAACCACCCCGGCGCTTCGCGCCACCCCTCCTTAGTCAAGGAGGGGAAAATCGGCGTCCGGGCGGTGGCTGGGTAAAAATGACTGATCCTTGTCGCGTACCCTCACCTGATGACCGACACCATCGCCGCTGTTGCCACCCCACCCGGACGGGGCGGCATCGGCGTGGTCCGCGTGTCCGGCCCTCGCAGCGCCGCCATTGCCGAAGCCGTGTGCGGCGCGGTTCCCGTCCCCCGTCAAGCCGCCTTGCGCCGATTCCGCGCCGGCGATGGCGCGGTGCTTGACGAGGGCATCGCGCTGTATTTCCCCGCGCCGCATTCCTTCACCGGCGAGGACGTGCTGGAACTTCAGGGTCACGGTGGGCCGGTGGTGATGGATTTGCTGCTGGCGCGGGTCTGCGAACTGGGCGCGTGGCCTGCCCGGCCCGGTGAATTCTCCGAACGCGCCTTCCTCAACGACAAGCTTGATCTGGCCCAGGCCGAGGCGATTGCCGACCTCATCGCCAGCGACACCGCCGCCGCCGCCCGCGCCGCGCTGCGTTCGCTGCAAGGCGAATTTTCCCGGCGGGTTCACGCCCTGGTCGAGGGCCTGATCGAACTGCGGATGTACGTCGAGGCGGCGATTGATTTCCCCGAAGAAGAGATTGATTTTCTGGCCGATGGCGTGATTGCCGAACGGTTGCGGGAACTGCGGGAGCGGTTGAGCGCCCTGCAAGCCGCCGCCGGGCAGGGGCGGCTGTTGCGCGACGGCATGACCGTGGTGATCGCGGGCCGCCCGAACGCCGGCAAATCCAGCCTGCTCAATCATCTGGCCGGGCGCGAGGCGGCCATCGTTACCGCCATTCCTGGCACGACGCGCGACGTGCTGCGCGAGCACATCAGCATTGACGGGATGCCGCTGCACGTCATTGACACCGCTGGCCTGCGCGATAGCGACGATCCCGTGGAGCGGGAGGGCATCCGCCGGGCCTGGGCCGAGATCGAAGCCGCCGACCGGATTTTGATGGTGGTGGACGACCGCTTGGGCCTGAATGACGCAGAGCGGGCCTTGCGGGAACGGTTGCCGCCGGCGACGCCGGTGACGGTGCTCTACAACAAGATTGATTTAAGCGGCCGGTCGCCGACGGTGCGGGACGGCGCGTGGGGAACCGAAATTCTGCTGTCGGCCAAAACCGAGGCGGGGCTGGATCTGTTGCGCGAGCATCTGAAAACTTGCATGGGTTACCACGGCGGCGAGGAAGGCGTGTTCATGGCCCGCCGCCGGCATCTGGACGCGCTGGAGCGGGCGACGGCGGCGCTGGAGCGGGCGGCGTATCAACTGGAAATCGTCCGCGCCGGCGAACTGGTCGCCGAGGAGCTGCGCGAGGCGCAAAATGCGCTGGCGGAGATTACTGGGGAATTTACTTCGGAAGACTTGCTATCACGGATATTCAGTAGCTTCTGTATTGGAAAATAGCGAGACTTCCGACCTGGTCCAAAGCCTTCGGTAAAACATCCTCAAGCCCGCGTAAAAGCGGGTTTTTTGTTCCGGTATCGGCTTGCATGTTCCACCTAAATCCGCCTAAAATTGTTCCCTAATTAGTTCCCGTTCCAGGAGATCGGCTTTCGTCGGGAACAAGATGTGTTCCCAACTCCTGTGAGGATAGGCAGGGGAATCAGGTTTTCAAGGGAACAAATGGTGGGTGCGATCCTGTAAAAAGCTAATCAAGGCAAAGCGCTCCAGTGATTGTTCCCGAGGCGGGTGACTGTTTCCTGATCTTCTGGCAATTGAGGGAACAACGCGGGAGGTGAATCATGGCGCTGACGGATACCAAGCTGCGGAAGCTCAAGCCGAGGGAGCAAACCTTCTCCGAGTCGGACGGTGGTGGGCTGTTCATCGAAGTCACATCCAGCGGCAAGAAAGGCTGGGGGCTACGCTATCGGCTGGCCGGCAAGCAGGAAAAGGCAAGGCTGGGTGAATACCCGGCGTACTCGCTGGCCGAAGCCCGCGCATGGCGCGAGGACTGCGCGGCGCTGGTGAAGCGCGGCCTTTCGCCGATGGCCTTGAAGCGCGGCGATCCGATCCCCAGCGATGCGAAACCCGAGGCCAGGGAGATGGCGCAGACCTTCCTGAAAAACTGGTGCTGGCAAGCGGTGGAGAAGGTGAGGGCCAAGGCCGCCGAAGC
>Ga0209573_1001998_pt1 | contig 28048 bp, 17 predicted proteins | sample TNRBio252014_DNA_FD_185870 | JGI IMG/M metagenome (GOLD analysis project Ga0209573, IMG submission 185870) | Wastewater treatment Type I Accumulibacter community from EBPR Bioreactor in Madison, WI, USA - TNR Reactor_6/25/2014_ DNA (SPAdes)... | ecosystem: Engineered > Bioreactor > EBPR >... | reverse complement strand
CTGACCGCCTCGGCCGCAAAAGCGGGCGTTACCGGCAAACGGGCCCGATTCGGCTGGGTCATGCTTCAGGGCTGGCATGACGCCGATTTCATTGACCAGTAATGCACGTGCCGCTAGAATGCGACGCTTCGCCCACCCGCCTACCCACCCGCACTTGATCAGCCTGAACGACACCCTATATGGCCGGCGCTGCACCACAGACTTCCCCCTCAATCACGGTTTAATCTCTGGTTGCCAACCAGTTGCAGATCTTAGGTCGCGTGTCGCTTCATGATATTCGGTTGGTACGGGGGTTAAGAATGCTTGAAATGATGAGGCTCTGATGCTGCAATGACGGCTACACCGAAAGCGCAGGCGCGAGAACCACAAGATACTCGCTCATCAGTTAGCATCGCCCTGTCGGCCTGGAACGCGCTGTTTCTACGCGAAGCAGTCAGTCGCGTATCTGCAGGCCGTGCGGCTTGGCTGTGGTTGCTGGTGGAGCCAGCGGCGCACTTGACGATTCTCATGGTGTTGTTTTCGACTATACGTCATCGCATCATGCCGGGTTTCGACTTTGCGCTATTTTTGGCGATTGGCGTCCTAGGATACAACCTCTTTAGACATTCGGCGTTGCGCTCGATGGCTGCTATCGCGGCGAATCGTGCCTTATTTACATACCGGCAGGTCAAACCCGTAGATGTTGTTTTGGCACGTGCTTTTCTTGAAGGTGTTATTCAGTTGTTTGTCGGGCTGATCATGCTTGCGGGAATGTCGCTTGTAGGTTTTGCCGAGCTTCCGAACGACCCGTTAACAGTAATGCTGGTTTACACGCTTTTTTGGCTTTTCGGTACCGGAGTTGGGCTGATGCTTTCTGTGGGGAGCACGCTGATCCCAGAAGTCGGCAGGGTGGCTAACCTCTGTTTCATACCTTTGTATTTCCTTTCCGGGGTTTTGTTTTCTCCCGCTATGTTGCCTCCTGAGCCGCGTTATTGGTTGTTGCTCAATCCGATCGCGCAAGGATTGGAGTTGGCTCGTGCGGCGTTCTCGCCGGGTTACAACGGGGTGACGGGCCTAGATCTTGGCTATCTGACGGCTTTTGCAGTTGGGTCGATTTTCTTTGGGTTGGCGCTCCACGTTCGATTTTCTCGCCGGCTACTAATGCAATGATCGTTGTTGAAGATGTGCACAAGCGTTACCAGACTGAGCACGGTGCAGGCAAATGGGTGTTGCAGGGTGTTTCCTTAACTATTCAGCCTAAAGTTAGCGTGGGTTTGGTTGGCCGTAATGGCGCCGGTAAATCTACCTTGCTGCGCCTGATCGGTGGAGTCGATATTCCGACCCGGGGGAAGATCGACCGATATTGTCGAGTATCGTGGCCGATGGGCTTCGGTGGGGGTTTGCAGGGTTCGCTGACAGGTCGGCAGAACGCTAAATTCGTCTCCCGCATTCATGGTCACGAAGTTGATATTCCCGATCGTCTCGCATACGTGGCGGATTTTTCAGAACTGGGTGATGCCTTTGACCAACCAGTCAAAACCTATTCGTCTGGAATGAGGTCCCGGTTGCAGTTTGCCCTTTCGCTGGCTTTCGACTTCGATGTCTATATTTCCGATGAAGTGACCGCTGCGGGAGACGCCTCATTCAGAGCAAAGGCTGCAGCAGCATTCAAGAATATGGCCGATCGCGCGGGTTTGATCATGGTCTCGCACAGCGAAGGGACGCTGAGACAGTTTTGCTCCGCCGGGATCTGGCTACATAATGGCCGCGCGCTTTGGTTTGATAGCATCGACGAAGCATTGAAAGCTTACAAGGAGAGTATCGGCGCATGTTAGACCGTATTCGCCAAAGTGCCTTGCCGCGGTTCTTTGGCGGTGTGCATGGACGCTTGGCTCCCCATCTTGTTCGCCGCCGCGCCTTGCGCCTTGCTTTGGTGGCGATTCTGATAGCAAGCGTCTACTGGGGCATCGTCGCCTCGGATCGCTACGTATCCCGGGCCGAGGTAGTCGTGGATAGCACGGACATGGCTTCTGGCGAAGCCGGGAATATTGCCTCTTTGTTTACCGGTGCCAGAAACAATCAAGACTTGAGGCTGATGCGCGAGCATCTCCTTTCCGTGGATATGATGGAGAAGCTGGAGACAAAGCTTCAGTTGCGCGCGCATTACAGCGACTGGAAGCACGATCCTCTCTCGCGCATGTGGTTTGAAGACGCCTCCCAAGAGTTCTTTTATTTGCATTACCTGTCGCGTGTAAGCATCGAGGTTGACGAAGCGGTGGGTGTATTGCGAATCAAGGTGCAGGCCTACACGCCGGAGAAGGCGCAGGCCATTGACAGTGCGCTGGTGGAGGAGGGCGAGCGCTTCATGAACGATATCGGCCATCGTCTGGCACGTGATCAGGTCGAGTTTCTCGAAAAACAAGTCGCTGAGATTGGCGAACGCGTGCTCAAGGCTAGAGCAGAAGTCGTCGATTTCCAGAATGCCAAGGGCTTTATTTCTCCGCAGGCCGCGGCAGAAACTCTTAGTGGCATCGTTGCTCGACTGGAGGGCGAACTTGCGCAGCTTGAGGCCAGCCGAGAAGCGATGCTCGGCTATTTGAGTCCCAAAGCACCGGATATTGCGCAGATCGACCTGCAGATTGCTGCCATCAAAGGCCAGGTGCGCACCGAGAAAGCGCGACTGACCTCGCCAACCGGTGGCGCACTCAACCGGACGGTAGAAGAGTACCAGCGCCTTGAAATGCAGACCGTCTTTGCCCAGGACGTATACAAAACGGCGCTGACGGCACTGGAAAAAGGGCGTATCGATGCGGCACGAAACCTCAAGAAGGTTTCCATCGTGCAAAGCCCAACCTTGCCGCAGTATCCGCTCGAACCGCGCAGAGCATACAACATAATCGTTTTTGCTCTCTCCGTGCTTGTGCTGGCCGGCATACTGCAGCTGCTTGCCGCCATTATCCGCGACCACCAGGATTGAAAATCATGATGCGGCTGCCTGCTCGCTTAACGACCACCAGAATGCCCGCCGCGCAGGCCCATGCCCGGCTTGTCGTATGGACGCGTGCCTCGTGGGGAAGATTTCTGGCATGGCTTGTCCTCGTGCTGGCCTTGCTTGGGCTTTCTTTCCCCGCAGCTTTCGCTGCCGATACCGACATCTTCGGTATTGGCAGCGCCGAGAATCGGCCTGTTACACCGTCCGTGCCCAAGGCGCAACAGTTGCCCGCTGTCCCTGCAGCAGTAGTGCCTGATATCCGGACGGTCTCCCCGCAGTTATTCGATTATTCTTTGAATGTCAACAGCGACGTCTTCGGGGCCAATCTTTTCAGCGGTGCCTTTGCCCGTGAAGGCGCTACACAGTTCAATCCTGATTATGCAATCGCTGTCGGCGACAAGATTCAGGTGCGCTTGTGGGGTGCTTTCGAGTTCGATGCGCCATTGACCGTTGATCCCAAGGGCAACATCTTCATTCCGCACGTTGGTCCGGTACACGTACTGGGCGTACGCAATCAGGATCTGCAGCGCGTCGTTACATCGGGCGCGAGCAAGGTTTTTCGTGCCAATGTGTCGAGTTATGCCAGCCTGGCCGCGGCTCAGCCGGTGCGTATTTTCGTCAGTGGCTTCGTAAATCGCCCCGGCCTGTACAGTGGTACAAGTATGGACAGCCTGCTGCACTTCATCGACCAGGCAGGTGGCATCGATCCCGAGCGCGGTTCCTTCCTCAATGTTCAAGTCAAGCGCGGCAATGCAACGCGCGCCTCGGTCAGCCTCTACGACTTCTTGCTCGAGGGGCGCATTCCATTGATCCAGCTCTCCGATGGTGACGTCATTTTCGTTGGTGCCCGCCAGAACACCGTGAAAGTCACCGGCCTGGCAGAAAATGCCAAGCAATTCGAATTCAGCAAGCCGACCTTGACCGTCGCTGAACTGATCGAGCTTGCCAAGCCCTCGCCATCGGCTACGCACGTGCGGGTGGTGCGCAATACGGGGACCGTAAAGAACACCGAGTACTTTCCGCTTTCCGACGCGTGGATCGTCTCACTACGCAATGGAGACGGGCTGGAGTTCACCTCCGACAAGAGACCCGGTACCATCGCTGTCCGGGTCGAGGGTGAGCACGAAAGCGTTCACGAATACGTGCTCCCTTATGGCACCAAGCTGGGCGCACTCATAAGCCAGATCCAGTTTTCCGAGCGCTCCGACTCGGAGAACCTGCAGCTCTTCCGCCTGAGTGCCCAGGAGCGGCAGCGGGAGGCCCTGAAAACGACGCTCCTGTTTCTGGAGAATGCAGCCTTGACGGCCCGCTCGGGGACCAACCAGGAAGCGCAACTGCGCAAGGAAGAGGCAGAGCTTCTTCTGCAATGGGTTGAACGAGGCAAGAAGATCGAGCCGTCCGGGCAGGTGTACATAGCCCAGGCCGCTGATCGCGACCAACTGCTGCTGGAGAATGGTGACCGGCTCCGGGTCCCGACGAAGGATGGTTTGGTGCTGGTGGGTGGCGAGGTCATTTTTCCGAATACCATTGCTTACGATCCGTCTCTGACGCTTGCGGATTACATCCAGAACGCGGGTGGTTACACCCAGAATGCCGATGCCTCAAGAGTGGTCGTTGCCCACCGCGATGGCAGCTTTGACGAGGCCAAGAGCGGCTTCTTTGGCGGCAGCGCACCGACCGTACGCGCGGGCGACAGGATCATGGTGCTGCCGAAAATAGACGTGAAGTCTCGCCAGGTATTCAGGGATGTGGTGGAGGCCTTGTTCCGGATTGCGGTTATTGTGGGGGTGGCGAATAACTTCTAGTGCGGTGTTTCACGCAGTGCAGGATCTCCGATTTCCAGCAACCACAAGGCTTTCTCCACCGGTTTTCCCGGGCGCTGAAAATCTCGTTACGTAGGCAGCCCTACATTTGTGTGCGGTCACGCGATGGAGTATGGATTCTGTAGGACTGGCTGTGATGGCAGCAAGCCGGTGTGAGTTGAATGTCTTGTTCGGAGAACGGTTGGCGGCTATACAGCCAGAATCGGAAAAGGGGAGCTGCTGCTTTGGCCGTCGTCGTCGCGCGATGTGGCATTGTTGCAAATAACGGGATCAGATAAACATGAAGCTGGTAATTGCTACAGGTTGTCCTTACACCGGTTGGGAAATGGTGGTTCCCACTTTGGCAGACGCTGGACTAGAAGCTGCCGACGATGCCGTTTCCGGGTGGCAGGATCAACTATTGGCGACCAGTAACGTCGCTGATCCGCTGCAATTACGGCAGGCGCTGCAACCGGATATGTCCATGCAGGAAGAGCTTGCGTCGCTGCTGACGGATGACCAAGCCGATTCCGAGCGCTTAGTAGTGAACCGCTGCCCGTGGCTGCTCGACTTCCGGGCTGCCTGCTATCCGGATGCGCAGTTCCTGCTGTTCTTTACACGAGCGGAAACTGCCTTGGTGCAGGCTTTGATGTGCGGCATTGAGCCCTTCCAGTTTATTAGGGACTGGGAAGTGTACGGTTACGTGCATCCCTGAATTGGAAATCTCTCTAACGCTGCGCGAAACTCTAAACAAATGAGTCAACTTTTTTGAAGTAGGTTTGGCATTTGAGACTGGGGTCTCGTTATGACTCGTGGGTGTGAGACGGAGCCTAGCTAGGACTATGTTCGTGGAGATTGGTATGTGAAGAAGACCTGTCCCGATGCTGCGCTCGATGGCGTTGATGCATTGCAGCCCCGTCGCAAGCATGCGCGTAGGGAAAGGCGTCTTCCAGGAGAGATCTATGCATGTTCTTTAGAGGCAAAGCTCTGGGGTGGATTCTCGGCGTGGGCTACAGTGGGCTTGGAGGCGCTATTGGCTGATGAGAGAGCCCGGGCGGACGAGCGCGGTTATGCAGCATGGGCTCTAGCGGGTTGGCTGGCATTCCTGGGGATGGACTGGCACCGGGTGGCAAAACTGGCGGATCAGGCTCGTGCTGCGGCGTTTCCGGCTCATCTAGGCCCAGTACTGCTGGAGAGCAGTTCACTGCAACGCGAGAGGCGTTTTTTTGAAGCACGGCGCGTCCTGAGGCTGGCGATAAACGAACAACCCAATGCCGTGGACTTGCAGCTGGCCTATGCCAACGCTTGGCTCGATGGGCCGGATTTGCGCCGCTTGGCCTGGATCAACCGTGCCCTGTCTGGCCGAGGGCTGGCGGCACTGGAGCTCAAAGATTCAACACGTCCCTTGTCACTCGACAATATAGTGGTCTCGGATCTTCGTCAGCTGGATGCTGGGGCAACGCCGAAGGTGAGCGTCATTGTTCCGCTTTTCAATACCCGTGCGACCGTGACTAGCGCCCTCGACAGCGTATTGCGGCAGACATGGGGAAACATTGAGGTGCTGGTGGTTGACGATTGCAGTTCCGATGGCAGCTTCGAACTGGCGCGTGCCATCGCGGATCGGGATGAAAGAGTGGTGTTGCTGCGGCATGCCACGAACTGCGGCACCTATGCTGCGCGCAACACGGGGCTGGCGCGGGCGACGGGAGAGTTGGTCACTGCGCACGATGCGGATGACTGGTCGCACCCGCAGAAGCTGGCGTTGCAGGTACAGGCGTTGCTCGAGGCGCCAGCTTGTCAAGCGTCCGTGTCTTACGGCGTTCATTGCAGTTCCTTGCTTGTCTTTTCCTCTTGGCGGCCTCAAGCGACGTGGGTCCATTGCAACCCTTCGTCCCTGATGTTTCGCCGCCACTTGGTGGATACCCTAGGCTACTGGGATTCGGTCAGTGTGGGTGCAGATGCGGAGTTTTACTACCGCATTCTGGGCACTTATGGCGACAAGGCTATTAAGGAAGTCCTCCTAGGCGTGCCTCTGGCATTTACGGGGCATTGCCTCGATTCCTTGACTCAACGATCGAGCACGCATCTGCGCTCCTTGTATTATGGGCTGCGCCGTGAGTATCTGGAGTCTGCGGATGACTGGCATAAGCAGATCCGGCACGAGGGCTGTAGTCCAGAGTCTGCCACATTCAGTGGTCGTCCCTTTCCTGTGCCTGCAGCGATGTTGCGGAAGTTGCCGGACGAGATGGTTGCGTGCTTGATTGTCGCTGATTTTTCCGCAGATTTTTCGCAGGCGGATCATGTGGAATCTTGTCTGCGTCACATGTCCGAGCTTACGGGACCGCTTGCGATGTTTCATTTGCCCGATGTCACGCGACCTGCACTTGGTCGTGTCAGCGGTACGGTTCGGACTCTGATGCGAGATCGCGGAGTATTGGCCGTATTGCCAGGGCAACGTGTGCGTTGTTCCTGCCTACTTATTTGGACCCATAGCGGGCTGACTCTTCCGCTGGATGATCCCCCAGCAATTGAGGCGCTGGACCAGGCCGTAGTGCTTGTCGGTCAGCCCGTGCCACAGAACCGAACGAGCTTGCCAGGATGGATTTGCACTACGGGGAAGGTTCGATGGTACGACCAAGAGGCCATACGCGCCTCGGTTGGATGGGCGGTCCTGCAGTCTGCATTGTTCGATCCGGACTGGTACCTGCGCCGCTACCCGGATCTGATGGAAGCGGGGGTTGAGCCGCTTCGCCATTTTCTCGCCCACGGTCTGCGGGAGAACCGTGACCCTGGGCCGGATTTCACTAGCAGCGGATATCGAGCCTCTTGCCTTGGGCTGGGCGCTCAGGTACCGCCTTACGAGGGCGTGGCTACGGCCGAAAGTCCGCTCGTGGACTATGTCGTGCGTGGCAAAGGCTTGGGCTTTGCGCCGCTGTCAGTGTTCGAGGGCGCCATGCTTACTCGTGCCAATCGCCCAACGGTATTGCTGTGTGGGCACCTCGCCGGCCCCAAGTTGTTTGGAGCCGAGTTGTCTTTACTGGATGTCCTTGGTGCGCTGAACCAGTTGCGCTTTAACGTGGTGGTCGCTTTGCCGGGCGTGCACCATTCAGCCTACTTCGCTGAAATCCGGCGACGTGCCACACGCATCACAGTCCTGCCTTACGGTTGGTGGAAAAACGGTTTTGTACCGTGCCAGCAGACGGTGGAGCACTTCCGGAAGCTGATGCAAGCGCACAAGGTGGATCTGGTCTACGTGAACACCCTGGTGCTGGACGAACCGATGGTGGCTGCCAGTACCCTGCAGTTGCCGGTGGTTGTTCACGTCCGTGAGCTGCCAGGGAGCGATCCGATGCTCTGTCGCGTTTTGGGGGCCAGCGCGGAGCAAATCCGCCAGCGGCTACTGACGCATGCGGACGGCTTGATTGCCAACTCGCGGAGGGTGTTGCGGTACCTGCAGGGTGAGAGTGAAGACACGGCCAGGCTGCCGATGCATGTGGTGCCAAACATCGTGCATTGCTCCCGCTTCGACTTGCCATTCCCAGCGCAGAATGATGGCTTCAATGTGGCCATGATCAGCAGCAATGAGGCCAAGAAGGGCGTGGCCGACTTCGTCGAAGTGGCACGGCAGCTGGCCACGCTCGCGCCCGGAATACGCTGCTTGTTGATTGGCCCGGAGACGCCAGTGATTGCGGCCTTGAGAGCACAGCAGAGAGAAGGTGTGGTGAGGGACAATGTGGTGTTCCCTGGCTACGCCGCCACGGCGCAGGCAGCGCTGGCCGAGGCGCATGTCGTGGTCAGCCTTTCAAGCGTCGAGGAGTCGTTTGGCCGCACAGTGCTGGAAGCGATGGCCGCCCGGCGGCCGGTAGTTTGTTACAATCGCGGCGCTTTGTCGGAACTGGTGGTGGAGGGAGAGACAGGGTTCCTCGTACCGCCGGGCGATGTGACAACAGTGGCTGCGCGGGTGCAGTTGCTGTTTCAGGACCAGCAGCTATGGCGACGCATGGGCGAGGCTGCGAGGACTCATGCCGCGAGGAACTATGACGCAGCCGCTTTGAAAGCTGCGCTCGGCGGCGCCTTGGCGCGGTTTTTGTGATCTTTTCGGCAGCTAGTGTAGTGTTCTATTCTTGATGAGACTTTCGGCAAGCATCTCCCACCCTCCTCGCAATGACGCGGGGGCTGCTTGTAGGGCCGCATTCACGATTCACCACTCACCATTCCCGACGAGGTTTTCAGCAAGCCTGACAGCGGCGCGAAACCCACGCGGTAGCCAGAATTTCTAAGTTCCATGCTGCGTGCAACACTACACAAGCTTCGTCGTACCTCCGCGCTATCCTGCGGGCTGAAGACGGCATCGGCGGCCCACTTTTTGGGCGCCTCCTGGCCCCGTGCGCGTCGCCGGCTGGGCCGCAGCTCTGGATGAATCAAGCAATAGGAAATAGGTGAATGACGCAGTATCAAAGCTTTCCGGGCGTAAATGGGGCTTCAGAGTCTCTCGCCAAGCTCAAGGCGTTGCGCCTGCCTTCGTTTCAGGGCAAGCGTTTCCTCGATGTCGGCTGTAATGAAGGCTTCTTTTGTGGCTATGCCCGCTTTGATGGCGCATCGGAGGCTATCGGAATTGATAAATCCAGGGTTGCCGTCAGCCGAGCACAGGTCAGGTTTCCGGACTGCCGCTTCTTTGCGCAGTCTTGGCAGCAGTTGCCGGACGGCAGGTTTGACGTCATCCTGCTCGCTTCCGCACTCCACTATGCGGAGGATCAGGCGGCTCTGATTCATCGCTTGATGGATTCCTTGTCCGACAATGGCACACTGGTGCTGGAGATGGGCATTGCTCCCTCGGGCAAGAGTGAATGGGTTTCGGTCAAGAGGAGCATCGACGAGCGCCTGTTTCCCAGCCGTGGCAAGCTCGCCGAAATCCTTGCGGAGTATGCCTGGAAGATCGTCGGCTACAGCGTTCAACAGGCGGGCGATCCCTTGTCGCGTTACGTCGTCCATGTGCGCCGCCAGCGGCCGTTTGTGTTCCTGCTTCTCGAATCACCGGGCTCGGGCAAGACGACGCTCTGTCGGACTCTTTTTGCGAAAGCGAAAGTGCCTGTAGTGTCCGGTGACCTTACCTACAGGAAGCTTTCAGGTCGCCAGATCCCCGCGTCTGAGGCCTTGGCATCGGTCATATGTGAGGACTTTTCACCGCAGTATGACCGGGTGGCCGACAAGGTGCTTGCGCAGGGCCTGGCGGGCGACCTGGTTGAAGTATGGTGCCGTCAGGGTGGCGGCGGCGAGTTTGCGCTTGACTCCTACGTTCCGGAAAAATATCAGCAGGAGGTGAAGGCTGCTTTCGATGAGCGCGGCTACGTACCGGTAGTGCTCAACTGGGAAATGGAAAAAAGTATGTCCGGCCCTGGCGACGCCGCGAAAAAGGCGAGCAGGTATGCAGAATCGCTGCTTGACCTGACGGCTAGCCAATCGACGGTCGCGGCCTTTCAGGTCAAGAGAGTGAGCTCACCGGCTCTGGCTCAGTTTTTTTCCGGCTGGCATCTGGACCAGCCGGTCAATGGTCAACTTCTTACCGAGCATGAAGGATTCACCGTGTCCGGCTGGGCGCTGCCGAGCGACCTGAATGTCGAGGGGGTTCGGTGCTACGTTCGTTTGAAGGGTGTTACGCAGGTGTTCAAGCTCGAGAAGCGGCGGGAGGATGTCGTCAAGCTGCGCCTGAAGGATCAGCCTGCGGTTCCCGAGACGCTGGCTTATTGTGGATTTCAGTTCTCTGGCTTGAGAAAAGACGAGCTGCCAGCGGGGATGGAATTCGGATTTATCGTCAACGGAGAAGAGATGCCGGCCGCTCGCGTCGGCATCTCGCAATGCACGCCCGGCAAGCCGTCTTTGAGTCGGAAATTTTTGGCCGGAGTCGGGGCAAGGCTGTGGCGTCGACGCTGATCGCGGTGCCATGACGATACCCGTAGCGGCACCGCACTCATCTTCGCAGGCTGTCGCTTGATGTGGCGCAAATTCATGCCCGGCCACTCGCCGTCGCCGAAGCCTTTGCGCAGGGTGATCCTGAAAGCACAGGGCTTGGCCGATATTGGCCATGCGGACGGCGCGGAAACCTGGCTGGTGACGGGGCCGGAGCCGCGATTGGAATTGCTGCCGGAGAGCGGGCACTACCTCAGCGGCTGGGTGTTGTTACGGGGTGAACTCCATCGCCGGGGTATGGACTTTACGACGGCGCTGCTTGCCGAAGTTGCCGGTCCCTCCACAACCTGGGTCGAGTACCACATTCCGGTATCGCTCAAGGGCACGATTCTGGAACTCCTCTATTTTCAGCCGGGTGTGGTACGGCTGGAGTTTCAGCCCATGGGGGGCGACGGAAGTTTTGAACTGCTGAACTTCTCGCTGCAAAAGGTCAATGTCGCCGGGGTAGCACTGCGACGAGTACAGCGAGTACGGCACATTTTCCTCACCAAGCCACGCAGTCAGCGTGAAAAAATTGGTCTGCACTGGCATACGCCACTCCTGGGTTTGCGGAAATCGTATGAGCTTGCAGGTCGTCTAAGGGGCTACTACCCCACCCTGAACTATGCTCAATGGCTGGAGCGCGTCGATGCTCTGACCGGCGATGACCGCCGACGTATGCTTCGGCACTCAAAGCAGTGGCGGAAACGGCCAGCTTTCGGGCTGCTGGTTTTCGCCGGGGTGGCAGAGATTGATCAACTGAAGCTCACTTTGAGCTCGCTGCAGAGTCAGCTCTATCTCCACGTGCGTGTGCTGGTGCTAGCACCGGAAAACGAGCTGACAGACATGCGGGAAGCACTCTCGATCGGCCCCGAGTGGCTCAGTGTGCACTCGCTGCAAGGCTTGCAGCGTGCCGACGAGAGTTCTGTTTCTGGGCTCGGCGAACACGACTGGTGGATGACGCTCCCAGCCGGGGCAGTCCTTGGCGAGCACGCCTTGTATTGGTACGCAAGCACGGCCTTGTCATCGCCGCAGAGCAGGCTGCTTTACTCGGATCATGACCATCTGGATGCTGACGGTTGTCGCGTTGACCCGGAGTTCAAACCGGATTGGTCGCTCGAACTGCTGCGATCGTCAAATTATCTTCAGTCGGCGGTCGCGCTACGCGCGGATCTGGTGGCAGAAGTGTCGTCCGTAGCGCTCGAGGGTGTTGCCATGGCTCTCGCGAATGGTATGGCGGGGGAAGGTTTGCATGCTTATCTCCTGCGCGCGACAGAGCGAATTCCTTCTGCGGCGATACAACACATAACGGCCGTATTGCTGCACTTGCCAAAGCCGGCAGGCGACGAGTCTGTTGGTGATGAAGCGCTGCTGATTAAGCCGGTGGCTGAGCACTTGTCGCGTTTGGGAGTCGACGCGGAGACCACGCTGTCCAAACACCGCTATTGCCGGGTGCGTTACAAGTTGCCGGCGCTTGGCCCATTGGTCACCATCATCATTCCGACGCGCGACGAGTTGCACCATTTGCATGCCTGCGTCGAGAGCGTGTTGTCCAGGAGTACCTATCGAAATTTCGAGCTGCTGGTGGTCGATAACCAGAGTAGCGATGCGGAGACCCTGCAGTATCTGAAGGCACTGGAAGGGCGTTCTCAGGTCCGCGTCTTGCGCTATCCACAGGTCTTCAACTTTTCGGCAATCAACAATTTCGCTACTGCAAACGCCGGCGGTGAGGTGCTCTGCTTGCTCAACAACGATACCGAAGTCATCACTCCGGACTGGCTTGAGGAAATGCTCGGCCATCTGATCCAGGCGGATGTGGGCGTGGTCGGTGCCAAGCTTTATTTCGGCGATGGTCGGGTGCAGCACGCGGGTGACACCGTCGGTCCGGGTGGCCTGGCCCATCATCTGCATTCCTTCCTGGCGCACGATGCGCCTGGGTATTGCGGTCGGGCTGTGCAGGCACAAGACCTGTCAGCGGTCACGGGAGCGTGCTTGTTGACCTGGAAAAAGCTCTATCAGGATCTCGGGGGGCTGGATGCCGTCAACCTGCCCGTGGCATTCAACGATGTCGATTATTGCTTGCGTGTTCGCGACGCGAAGCGCCGCGTGGTATGGACGCCCTATGCCGAGTTATATCACCACGAGTCGGTTTCCCGGGGCAAGGAGGACAGCCCGGAAAAAATCAGGCGTGCGCGGCGAGAAGTGCAATACATGCGCAAGCGTTGGCAGGGCATTCTCCATCATGACCCGTTCTACAATCCGAACCTGAGCTACGAGCGGCCGGATTTTTCCTTGAGCCATTCGCCAGCAGTCAGCAAGCCGTGGTTGCCTTAAAGGTGCCGTCTGCCGATTCTCGAGCGCCGGTGCTGAACATCGCCTTCCTGGCATGCAACCGCAATCCACAGCTCTTTTGGCGGGACCCTTCCTTCGTGTATCGCTGCGAAAACCTGGGCCTGGCGCTGCAGAAGCTCGGTCACCGAGTGACCTGGCTGCATTGGTCAAAGCTGCGCCCCGGGCAGTGCTTCGACGTGGCGGTCTTTCATCGCCCGCGCTATTCCCTGATCTGGCGATCGCTTTTGTGGTGGTTGCGACGTCAGGGGACGACCGTGTTGGCGGATGTGGACGATCTGATATTCGATCCGCAGCTGTCGTGCTACAGCCCTGGTGTGGTCAATGCGCAAATGGCGCTGGCGAAGGTCACGCGGCAGTTTGCCGAGCATGCGGCAGCACTCGCCTGTTTCGACCGGGTGAGCGTTTCGACGGACGCCTTGGCGGCGCATGTACGACGTTGTTTTCCGGACGTGGCAGTTCTGGTGTTGCCGAACGCGGTACATATGAGCTGGCGAGATGCCAAAAGAGATTGCGGAGTAACTCCTGATCAGCCTGTGGTGACCTATTTTCCGGGCACACGCAGCCATGATCGAGATTTCGATGTGTATGCTTCCGGAATTGAAAGCTTCCTGCACGCCAATCCTCGGGCACGGCTGGAAGTCACCGGTCCGTTGCGCTTCGACCTGCGAGCCCGCCAGGGTCAGGTTGTGCACCACGAAAAAGTCCCCTTCGCTGCCTTCGCTGAACGTGTGCGAACGGCATGGGTCAATCTCGCGCCGCTGGAAGTGACGCCGTTCACCCAATGCAAGTCGGCGCTGAAAGTCCTGGAAGCGGGCTTTTGGGGTACTCCGACCGTCTGTTCGCCGCTACCCGATGCCGAGCGCTTTCTCCCCTGCGGGGCACTGTTTGCGTCCGATGCTCAGGAGTGTCTTGCCGCGCTGCAGAAATTGCTCGTGCCTGCCTGTTATGCCGCGACGACGCACGAACTCTCGGCACGAGTGCTGGCGCAGGCTGACGTCTGGCGGAATGCAGACGCGTTCCTGCAGTTCGTCGAGGGAAAGTCCTGCGCGGCGTGATGACGATCACGAATCCGAAAGCAAACTGGCTTGGCTGGCGTGGGCAAAACAGCTTGCCGCGGTGGACGCGTTGGGCGCCGCTGGCAGTGCTGGCATGGATCGCACGGCGCCGCCGCGCTGCCGGTTGGTACGACCAGCGCACGCTGCGCCTGTACCAGAGAATCTGGGCCCGGGGGCGAAGTCCGCAGAGCTTGCTGGGCTATCTGATGTTCCGGCGTGATCTGGGGCGGCCGTTGGTACAGCGGCATCGACCGTTGCTGGCGCAGGCATCAGAGCAGTTGGCTGGGTCGCAGCAGCGGATGGCATTTGATTTGCTGACTGAGGCGGGATACCCGCCAGGAGAGCGATTCGGGAACAGTCCGGCGTGCGAAATCAAGTGTGAAATCAAGAGCCGTGTACGACTCATGCAAGGAGAGTGGCGCGAGCAGTTCGCTCGGTGGCTGCTGGACAGAAGTGCCGATGGTCTCTGCGTGCTTGGCAACGGCGGTAGTCTGATCGGCTCCGGCCTGGGTAGTGAGATCGATGGGCATGGCGTGGTGGTGCGCTTCAACCAGTTCAACGGGGGCTCCAGTCGCGCGGTCGATATTGGTGCGCGCGTCGATGTGTGGGTCACGGCGCCGGGATTTTCTGGTCCGGTGCCGCAAGGGGTGCAATGGGTGGTGGTCAGCGGCCCGGAAATGGCGTTCAGACTTCAGGATTGGCGTCGATTCGAAGCGTCCTGGCAGGACGGGACCCGGCTGCTGACCGTGCCACTGCAAACTTGGTCCGAACTGGTGAGCGCCTTGCAGGCGCCGCCCAGCGCGGGGCTGTTGTTTCTGGCTTGGGCGAAGTCTTTGCTGGGATCGTGGTCAAGTGTTCGTGGCATGGGTTTTGGCAGCACGGCTAGCGGATCGCTACCCTATCATCATGCCAATGGCCGTCGACCGGCAGGGAGTCGTCACAACTGGCCAGCAGAACGCATGCTCCTGCGGACCTGGCAGCAGCAGGGATTGAATGTCGAACTTTCGGCGGAAGCCTTGACCACGGCGGTGTTCGGCACCACGTCGCGCGCCATGGCGCGCCTGCCGGGACTTCCAGCCTTGCTTGACGCGGAAGTCACGTTTCTTGGCCTGACGACGCGCAGGCAGGGGCTCTCCGGGGTGCTTGCCTGGGGCCGCAAGCCGAGTGCGGCGAAGGCAGAGAAAGTCGCCAAAGGCCTTGGCATGCCGGTCGTGCGCGTGGAAGACGGGTTTCTGCGCTCGGTAGGGCTGGGCAAGAGTGATCCGCCGCTTTCGATTGTCGTCGACGATCTCGGCATCTACTATGACGCAAGCAATCCATCGCGCCTGGAAGAGCTGGTCGCCACCGCGCTGACGGATGGCCGGCAGGTCCGGGCGCAAGCTTTGATGGCGCGCTGGCGGGCGGCTAGGGTGTCGAAATACAACCACGCGCGAGAATCGTTGCCGCCGTTGCAGGCACCCATTCAAGACCGGGACGTTGCGTCGACACCCCCATGCTCCGGATCAGGCGCGAGTGCCGCGCACTTTGTCGGGGCGCGGCGCTACGTGTTGGCGGTCGATCAAACGGTCGGTGACGCTTCGATCCGCTATGGCTTGGCCGACGCATCCAGTTTTCACGCGATGCTGGCGGCCGCGTTGGCCGAGAATCCTGATTGCCAGGTGCTACTCAAAGTCCATCCCGAGGTGGCGGCGGGAACCAAGCTGGGGCACTTCGATCTCGTCGCCTCGGCCAGGGATCCCCGGGTGTGTGTTCTGGCGCAGGATGTTCACCCGGTGATGCTCGTGGAGAAGGCCGAGGCGGTTTATGTCGTGACCTCGCAATTGGGTTTCGAGGGCTTGCTTTGGGGAAAGCGGGTGCGCAGCTTTGGCATGCCTTTCTATGCCGGCTGGGGCCTCACGGTGGATGATCTGGAGGCCCCTTCGCGGCGCCAGCCGGTGCCGCTGGAGAGCCTGGTGCATGCGACGCTGGTGGACTATGCGCGCTACATTGATCCCGAAACAGGCCAGCGCTGCGAAGTGGAGCGCCTGCTCGACTGGATGGGTCTGCAGCGCCGGATGCGTGAGCGTTTTCCGCCTGAAATAGGGGCGATTGGTTTTTCAGGTTGGAAGAAGCCGATTGTCAGAGACTTCTTTCAGGGGTCCCGGGTGCGTTTTGCCGGCACCGCTGACGCCCTGCCTGAGCAGGCAGTGGTGGCAATCTGGGGGCGCAAGGCGCTTCTTCCCGCGCCTCCCTTGGTTACTGAAAAGACCGGGATTGTCAGGATCGAGGATGGCTTTCTGCGCTCGGTGGGGCTGGGAGCGGATCTGGTGCGTCCCTTGTCATGGGTGATGGACGGGCGAGGGATTTATTACGATGCAACCCGGCCTTCAGATCTTGAAGTGCTGTTGCAGACCGGTAGTTTCGAGGCGGAACTGCTGGCGCGGGCGCAGCTTTTGCGGAAGCGCCTGGTTTCGACCGGCGTGACCAAGTACAACGTCGGCGGAGGGGGGTGGTGTCGACCAGCGCAGACTCGCAGGCATGCTCCACTGCCGCAGGCGTCCGCCTACTCCGCAGCTGCCCGCGGTGGGAGTTCGGCGGGGTCGCCTTTGACGCGAGTGATTCTGGTACCCGGCCAAGTGGAGTCGGACGCTTCTCTCGCTTATGGTGCCCCGGGTATTCGCCGGAACCGGGATCTGCTTCGCGCCGTACGCCTGGCCAGTCCCGATACCTATGTGATCTACAAGCCACATCCCGACGTCGCGGCCGGCTTGCGCCGTCAGGGAGAGGAAGAGGAAGATGCCGCTCGTTGGTGTGACGAAGTGGTGGTGGATGTGGCCATGAGTGATTTGTTGAATGAAGTCGACGAGGTGCATTCCTTGACTTCGCTGACCGGCTTCGAAGCGCTGTTGCGTGGCAAGAAGGTGGTGTGCTACGGGCAGCCGTTCTATGCCGGCTGGGGGCTGACCGTAGACCTGATGCCGCCGCTTCGGCGCACGCGCACGCTAACACTGGATCAGCTCGTTGCCGGCGTACTGATCATGTATCCGACCTATTTATCGCGGCAGACGGGCCGGTTCACCACGCCGGAGCGAGCTGTCGAGGAACTCCTGACCTGGAGGCAGGAGCGCAGCATTTTTCTGAACATCTGGCGGCGCATGATTGGCCGCTTGTTCAGGAAGGATTGAAACGGCCAACGGTGAGAATCGTTAGTGTGAAAGTCGCGCACGAAACTCCCGTCTCCCCTCGCGGGAGAAGGGTCAGGGGAAGAGGGAAACGGTCATGACTTTCATGACTTGGGGTGTCGCCACGCGTCATGACCGTTAAACGTTCTGTTTCTGCAGGGCGTTTGTTCGCCATTCTTTGCCCGGCTGGCCGATCAACTGGTTGCTGACGGCCACCGCGTCTTCAAGATCAATTCGGTCATGAACGTTCACGCTCGCCTTCTTTCCGATTCTCGATCTCTTTGTCCAGAATCCGAATCCCGTCCGACAGCCCGGGCAGGTCGATGCCATTGTTGACCAGAGTGCCTTGCAGCGTGTTCCGAAAGGTCTCCAGCTGCCAGGTCGCCGTCGAGTACTCGATCCCTGCCACTACCTGCCTGATGAAGCCGTCGTGATCGCGGCGGTACAAATGGATCTCGGCAAGGTCGTAGAAGCACCACGGCGTATCTGCGGGAGGCGTGGCTTGCGTCTGCGCCTTGCGCATCGATTCCGCGCGCTCGAGCCTGTCGCCGCTGGGGCCCAAGTCGATCTTGCCCGTTCGTCCTGCTTCGAGCTTGATCGCGTTGAGCAGCGGGTAGGGATGTCCTTCGGACACCTCCGCGGCCTTCATGTACATGCGATAGGCGCCGTCGGGGTTGTGTCGAACCTTGCTCTCGACGCCCCCGAGTGAGGCCCAGGCGTCGAAGTCGTTGGGGTTCAGCCGCGTCGCGCGCTGCAGTGACGCGGCGCCGTCGGGCATCCAGCTCGCCTTCTTCCGCGCCTCCGCAGGAATCATCCGCGCGACCAGCCCCTCGGCGATCCCCTTCTCCTTCCACGCTTCCGCGTAGTCCGGAGCCAGCTTGCTGAGGGTGGTGAACTCTTCGAGTGCGTCATAGTTGCGCCCCTGCTGCTTGAGAACCAATCCCAGCCGCATGCGCGCCAAGAGATTCGTGGGAGCGAAGCGCAGCGCCGCCCAGTAGTGGATGCGGGCAGTCTCCAACTCGTTGACCCGAACGGCTTCCTCTGCGTCGCGCAGCAAGTGTTCGACCTCCTGCTTTCGCCACTCCGACTGAAGCGCCTGCAGCGTGGCCTGGCTTGCTGCAGCTTGCTGGCGCAGCGGATCGTGAGACCGATCGGGCGGAGAGGCCAGTGCACCGCCGTCGCGGGGGGGCTCCGGCTGGCCGCCCCATTGCGACCGCAGGGCGAGGCGAACCGGGCTGTCGAGGCGATTTCGTTTGAGCGTATCGGTGAGCACCCTGGTGATCAAGTCGCGGGATTCGTCGGCCCCGGGGATGGTCGGGTCGCAATACTCGAAGACCTTGATCGTGGCGATGTCGAAGGGAATCGATTGTCCGCGCTGTCGAAAGATGACCGTGCCCGCTTCCTGGGTCGCGTGCCGCGCGCCGATTTCGTAGAAGACGTTGGGGTTGAAGCCACTGATGTCCGCGAAGGCGACGCGGCTGTACATGATGTACTCGAACATGTCCTGGTTGATCGAGCCCGAAAAAGCGTCCATGTCCGTCCGCTTCGGAATCAAGGCCTCGCCTTCGGGTGTTCTTGCGGCGTTGATTGCGGGTTCGAAGAGCTGTTTGTAGATCGCCGTGAAATCGACCTCGCGTCCGTCGACCTCCTTGAGCCCAAAAGGCATGATGACGAAGCAGGTGCGCTCGAGGTCCTCGATCCGTGAAGCCTCGTGGCCTGTGCTTGGGTCGGACTTGTTGCTCTTGTCGTGGCTCATCGTGACCTCTCCTTGTTCCGTGTTTGTGCTTCTCGGCAGAATCGATATGGGGTCCGCCGCCGACTCCAGTCGCCAGTTTGCAAAGTGCGCAAAGTGCGCAAAGTGCGCAAAGTGCGCAAAGTGCGCAAAGTGCGCAAAGTGCGCAAAGTGCGCAAAGTGCACACTCTTCCTGGTGAATGCAACTCTCTCCCTTGGCAAGGGCTCGATCGACTCCTTGGTGAGGAATTCGGGCTACGGCAGCAAGCGCTCGATCCGCCCAAGCTTCAGGAACAGTTTGTCGAAGAAAGCGAGGTGTATCTTCGCCGCGCTGAACCCGATGAGCGCCATCCCGATCCCGAAAAGAATCTTCCTCACCGTCTCGCGGAAGCGCGCGATGCGCATGACGCCCTTGCCGACAACCGCGCTCGCAATCAGGGCCAGCAGCAAAATGCCGATCGTCCGGTAGGTGATCACCGCCTCGTCGCGCCACTTCCACAGGCCCCACGCGGCGCAGGCAGCGAGGACGGCAATAAGGATCCAGCCGAGAATCCTCAGTGGCGGGTACAGCTTCCAGACCTTGAATGCTCCCTGGTCGGCCACCGAGAGCAACTCCAGCAGCTTGCCGGAGTCGTCGGCGCGGTCCATCGCCGGCTCGACCGCGAGAAACGGCCACTGCACGGCTTCCTCCGCAGGTGCTTCGCAGCCCGACACGGTGCGCGGGAACTCGAATTCGGTCATCCGGTAGCCGCTGACCATGAGCGCGTAGGCTTCCGTATCCGAAAACGAGTCGAGGTCGGTTCGGATGGCCGCCAGGCGGCGCTGCACGCTCTTGCGAATACCGTAGCGCGTGCGTGGGCCGCGGAGCTCTGCCGGGCGGGCGTCGTCCGACGCCTCGACCGGCTCGTCGCACCCGGCCCAGTTGACCGCCTCCACGTCGAGGTCCTTCTTGAGGTGGACGAACATGAAGCCGCGCAGCAGCGACGTGCTTCGGCGCGCGACCAGATCGTCGTACTCCGCTTCGCGCACGCGCGACATCAGGATGCTGTTCGAGCGCAGGGGGACGCCGATGACGCTGTTGCTCGGCTCGTCCTGCGACTCCATCTGCCCGCTCGCGTCGCTCACCAGCAGCACATTGCAGTCCTGCTCCAACAGGCCGACGACACCCTGGTTGTCGTGCACGCCGCCATCGACGAGTCGCACCGTCTTGTTCGCGTAGACGCCGCGCAGCACGATCGGCTCGAACAGGCCGGGAACGCAGGCCGAAGCCCCCACCGCAGTCCCGAGTCGAACGCCGCGTCGCTCGCCATCCTTGATCTCGATTCCCTGCGCGTCCGCGTAGTACACCCGACGCAGCCGGTAGTTCCCGTCGACCGCGGGGTCGACGGACCACGGCGACTCGCCCATCCACGACGCCGTGAACTGCCAGTTGTGACCCGTGTTCAGCGTCGTCGCGTTCAGGATCAGCGTCGGCACCTTGTTCTTGCGACGCCAGTTGTCGCGTTTTGGCGTGAAGTCCGTCGTGCAGCCTTTCGGCTTCACGAACAGGTCCGTCATGAAGCGTTCGCTCCCCCCCTTGCCGTCCTGAACGCGCGCGTAGAGGCACTCCTCGTAGAGCTCCCCCAGCCGGTCGGAGCGCGAGTAGCTCGGGCGGAAGATCATTTTCAGGTTGGTGAGCAAGGATGCGCCGAGACGCGAACGGATGTTCTCTTGGACACCCGCCAGAAAATCCCGCGCCACGCGTTGGACGACATCGATGTAGTCCTGGCGCGTGATCTCGACGTCGGTCTTGGACTCGAGCAGCTTCTGCACCTCGAGGTAGTAGTGGGCCCCGAGAATCGAGCCCCCCGAGACGCAGGAGATGACCTCGACGTTGCGCAAGACATCGAGCTCCGCGAGCCGCGCGAGGACACCGATGTGGTAGAGGGATGCGCGGAAGCCTCCGCCCGAGAGGGCGAGACCGAACTTGCCGAGGTATGCCGATTGCAGGCCGAGCGCGTCGTCCCCGAGGAAGGCGAGCAAGGCCCTGCCGGCCGGGGAATCGCGGAACGTTTCGCCGCTGCCGACATCGCCCGCGGACTGGAGTCGCGCCAGCTTCGTGAGCTGCTGGGCCGTCGACTGGAACTCCCACTCCGAGACACCCTCGATCGCTGCCGCCCGTCGCAGCCATTCGCTCGCCTGCTCGTAGCGACCGAGGCCGAAGTAGGCCTCGGCTATGGTGCAGACGAACCACCACTGCCCACAGACGCTGTTCCCGGGCGCCTCCGCACCTGGCACGAGCGTCTGGATGATGTCCTCGCGAATGGTGCGCGCCAACTTGCGATACGCCGCGGCGGTCTGCGCGGTCAGCCCGCCTTTAGCGTCCGCCGCGGACTCCACGCCGAGCAGGTCGGCGACGTAGGCGGCATTGATCGCCGTGTAGCCTGCATCCGGCTCGAGGCCTTCCTCGTAGCCGCGGCGGTAGAAGCTGAGCGACCATTCGAGGTGGTCGCGCTGGCCGTCGACTTCCCACATCCGCTTGTGGATCGCACCGGCAAGCCCCAGCGTCTCCTGGTCCTTCGTCGCGCCGAGGTCTTCGCCCCTTGCGAGGATCTCGAGTGCGAGGTCGAAGCGCGTCGACGCCGGCAGGTCGGGATCCTTGTACGTGCAGAGGGCGTGTTGCTGGCGCAGCCAGTTCGCCAGCTTGGCGTCGTCGACCCGGCTCTTGCGCGCGCGCGCCAGGACCTTGCGCGCGTACCCAAAGGCGTGGTCGTGCTTGAGTTGCTTCACCAGAATGCACGAATCGGCGGCCGAGATCTCGCGGCCACCGAGTACTTCCTTCGCCAACTGGACAGCGGTCTTGTCCTTGAAATTCATTGTCTTTCCTCCACGCTGATGGCGAACGAAAATCCTGTCAAAACGAGCCGAACGACCGGCCTACGGCAGCAGCGCCGGAAAGATGTCAAATCCAAGGAGGCCATGAACCGTATACGAGTCTTCATTATGGTCAGGGGAGGGCACTCGGAGACCTCGGGGACCGTGGACGATTGCCAACTGGGCTGCCTTGCGTTTCGAAAACTCCTGGCAAAGGATTAGATGTAGCACGCCCGATCGAGCCAGCCGAGCTTGTTCAGCGCGCGCAGCTCACCCCGTGTCGCCATAGCAGAACGTGTTCCACCACCAGAGAAGGCGATACCGAAAGAGGGACGATTCTTGAGCCACTCCACGCTCACTCGTGGATCGTCCCTCTCGGGAAAAAAGCCGGACTCCGACTCGATCTTCCAGGTATGGATCTGGACCTCGTCAAAGCGGTCGGCCGCGCATGTGGAAGAATATAATAGGCTTGAAAACATCAGCCCACCAAGACACGCAAGCGCGGGAGATTTTCTTGTTTTTCATTAAACGCTCCATTGGATTGGCGAAAGTGGGTGGTGCTCCTGCAGTTTGCTCCTTGCCTGTTCGGACCTTTGGTAATTCCTTTGCGCGCCTGCGTTTGCCCTATGCTCGACTCAGCACCTCCCAGGTTTTGGGACCGACAATGCCGTCGGGAACCAGTTCATGCTGGCGCTGGAAGCGGCGCACCGCCGCCTCGGTCAGGGGGCCAAAGTCGCCATCGACCTGCAATCCGACAAAGCCAAGCTTTTTCTGGAGTTCCTGTACCAGGAATATCGGATTGGCCGCGGCAGAACGGCGGAGCGTTGGTCTGCCCGCCGGGTCCTTGTTCGGGATTGGCGCTGGAACTGGTGTCGTACCGTCCATGATCGCCGCAATTTCTTTGCGGAACTCGTCCATGTCGATACTGTGCGGATCGATCTTCCGACCCTCGGGACGGCAATATTCCTTATGTGCACAGCACATCTCTGCCTTTTGCCCGATATGCTTCAAAATGGCCGCTATGCCGCGACGGTAGGCGTCCAATTGCACGGCTGGCCAAGGGTCGTGCATTGGATCCCCGGGTTTGCCGATGCCCGTGTTTTCCGCCTCGATACCGATGAAATGGTCGTTACCGTTGGTCACGCCCCGCCACTCTCCATTCCCTGCGTGGTTGCTGCGGCCCGCTGCAATGACGTAAAAAGTTCCGTCCCTACCCAAGCCAAGCTGTGCGAGAGGCCCCGCGAGACCTGGACGGCCGTTGGTGAGCACCTTGAGACTGGGCATGTTTCCGGTCTTCGGTCCGACGGTGTGGTGGCACATGACCCCTTCGATCGTGCGCATTTCTCGAGTGCCGTGATTTGGCCAGCCGGGTTGCTCGGAGACCTTGAGACCGGCGTTCTTGAGTACAGTAGGTAACCAGGTTAGTTGGAATGGCATCTCAGGCTCCTCCTCCGACAGCAGCGGGTAGATCTTCGTCCGGCGTTTGGTCTGCATCGTCGATGCTGGAACAATCGCATCCCTCCAGATTGTCCTCGGTCTCATCGCCTGTGGTCACGTCGTCTTTTTCAAGCATGTCGCACCTCTCTGAATTCATGGATTCGTGGATAAACCAATGCTGCCGGGATCTGCCGGCAAGGGACCATGCGGGGAGTTGGAATGTCGTTTCACCTCCAATCAATAGTTTTGAAATATTGAAAATCAGTTTTTCCTGCCCGTTGGCCTACGAGGCAGGTTGTCAGTCCAGGCTTGTGCGGACAGCACGGAAGAAGCACCCCTGGTCAAGGGCTCCACTGGTCATGAATCACAGCGACCAGCAACCAGACGCCGTCCGCCTTTTCGAACACCAGGCGCAGTGCGGCCCAGTCGAACTCCGCTACGCCTTTGCCGCTAACAGGTGAGAAGTAATACTCGACCCGGGTACCCTGTGGATAAACTGCAGCCGCGTTGTTGCTTGTGTTGCCTCTGGCGCGATCACTGTCGACGCTCACGGTGGAAGAATCAAGGAAGTCGTGGTCGAGTATATGGCGTTCGACATAGGTGCTTGGGTTGAGTTCGATCGCATCTCCGCTGCCATCGACAAAGCCCCAAGTGTATATCTTGCGGTCTTTCCAGAACTGAGCCGCCTGAGCGGCGGAGAAAACGATATCTTTCTCCAGGTCCACGTAGGCGCTGGACGAAAAGCGTACCCCTTTCTTTGGGTGAACCAGTGCGGCAAGGCTTTTTCCATCGCGCGCCGCAAAAGCCCTGAGCACGGCTCCTGACGCTTGCAGCACCTCGCTGTTGGCTCGCTCGACGCTGCTGGCTTGTGATTTCACAGGCTGCACGTCCGTGCACGAGAACATCGCGAAGACCATGGCCACGAGGGCCAAGCCTGAACAGGCTCGTTGAAGTCGCATCGATGGGTAACGCCCGTAATGGCTCGACAAATTGCTTCGAGCAAGTCTGTTTCTGTCTACTCCTGATTACCGCCTTCAGGGGCCAATGAGTCTATCCGCCGCATCTCCCCGACAAATCAACTAAATCCTGAGCGTCAGGTGCAGGATGATCAGCATCTCGGAGCACGTCAACCCCGGGTTGATAAATAATTTTATGCGAGGCTCTGTTTTGCCATCCCGCCACCTTACGAGGCGCTACGCAACCGAATAGCGACAGCCTTGTCCACCGCGGTATGAGCCTGAAGGAGACGCGTATTTTACTTTGCCGTTAGGTGGCGTATCTTCCAGGGTGACGACAGGCACACAAGAGGGACGGCGGATGCAAGGTGGAAAAGCGACGGGGAAGCCCAAGTCGCAAGCTTCGGTAACGCCACCGAGCGACTCCGATTTACCCGCGAGCACCCCGGACACTCCCTTCCCGATCGTCGGCATTGGCGCCTCGGCCGGCGGGCTGGCAGCGTTCGAAGCCTTCTTCTCCGGGATGCCGGCCGATAGCGACCCGGGTATGGCTTTCGTGCTCGTGCAGCACCTGGCGCCGGACCACAAGAGCATCCTCCCCGATCTGATCCAGCGTTACACGCGCATGCAGGTCATCGAGGTCACCGACGGCATAGAGGTACGTCCAAACTGCATCTACGTCATTCCGCCGAGCCGCCAGATGGCGTTTCTCCATGGCCGGCTGGAATTGCTGCCGCCGTCCGAACCACGCGGTCAGCGTTTGCCGATCGACTTCTTCTTCCGCTCGCTGGCCCAGAACCAGCACGAGTACGCCATTGGCGTCGTGCTCGCCGGCACCGGCAGCGACGGCACGCTGGGCGTCCGGGCGATCAAGGCCGAAGGCGGCATGGTCATGGCCCAGGAGCCCGGCTCCACCACTTTTGACGGCATGCCGCGCAGCGCCATCGCCACCGGCCTGGTGGATTGGCAGCTGCCGCCGGCCGAGATGCCTGCCCAGATCATCAGTTACGCGACGCACGCCTTTGGCCGGCTGGCTCCGCTGCTTGCCGAACCGGCACCCAAGACCCGGGACGCGCTTAAAAAAATCTTCGTCCTGGTGCGCGCGCAGACCGGCCACGATTTTTCGCAATACAAGATGAGCAGTATCCACCGCCGCATTCTGCGCCGCATGAGCCTGCACCAGATCGAGGCGCTGGACGGCTACGTCCAGTACCTGCAGAAGACACCGCAAGAAATCGAGGCGCTGTTTGCCGACCTGCTGATCGGCGTGACCAGCTTCTTCCGCGATCCGGAGGCCTTCAAGGTCCTTGCCGGACGGATCATCCCGCAGTTGTTCGCCAACAAGCCCGAAGGCGACGTAGTCCGCGTCTGGGCACCGGGATGCTCCACCGGCGAGGAAGCCTATTCGATCGCCATCCTGCTGCTCGAACAGATGGAGGCGCTCGAGCGCAGGTACGCGGTACAGCTTTTTGCGACCGACATCGACGCCCGGGCGATGGCGACCGCGCGCGCTGGCCGTTATCCGGCGAGCATCGCCAGCGACGTGTCGCCGGAGCGCCTGGCGCGTTTCTTTACCCGGGAACCGGATGGCAGTGCTTACGTGATCAACAAGAGCGTGCGTGACCTGTTGATCTTTTCCGAGCAGGACGTCTGCCAGGATCCGCCGTTCTCGCGACTGGACCTGATCAGCTGTCGCAATCTGCTGATCTATTTCGGCCAGGAGTTGCAGCAGAAGGTCATTCCCCTGTTCCATTACGCGCTGAATCCCGACGGCGTACTGTTCCTCGGCACATCGGAAAGCATCGGCAATTTCACCGATCTGTTTGCCGTGGTGGACAGCAAGGCGAAGCTTTACCAGCGCAAGGAGGGGTTTACTGGCGCGGCACGCCCGGGCCTGGGCTGGTTTTTGCCGTCCCGGCCGGCACGCTACCGTAGCGCTGCACGGACGGCCTTTCCCATGAAGGTGCCGCTGCGCGAGGTCACCGAACAAGCCATCCTGCAGCACGTCGCGCCGACCTGCGTATTGGTCAACGCGCAGGGCGACATCCTCTACCTGCACGGCCGCTGCGGCGCTTACCTCGAGCCGCAGCCCGGCGAATCTGGCGTCAACAACGTCATCAAGATGGCGCGCCAGGGGCTGCAGCACGAACTGAGCAAGGGCCTGCATCAGGCGAGTTGCAGCAAGGCCGCCGTCCGGGCCCCGGGGCTGCAGGTCAGGACCAACGGCGATTTTACGCGTGTCAACCTGAGCATTCACCCGCTGACCACCGGCCCGGCCGCGACCCCGCAGGCACCCCTGTATCTGGTCTTCTTCGTGGACGCCGCCGCGGCCGATCCCGAAGTGCCGCCGCAGGCGGCCCTGCCGATCGGCGCCGGCGCCGGGCGCGCCGACGCGGCAGGCGAGCACAGCGAAGCGGACAGCGACGCCCGCATCGCGGCCATCGAAGACGAACTCCGGGCCAAGGACGAATACCTCCAGAGCATGCAGGAGGAACTCGAGACCGCCAACGAGGAACTCCGCTCGTCGAACGAGGAAATGCAATCGGTCAACGAAGAGCTGCAATCGACCAACGAAGAACTGGAGACCTCCAAGGAAGAACTGCAGTCGCTCAACGAGGAACTGGCGACGGTCAACAGCGAGCTGCAGGTCAAGGTCGGCGACTTGTCGCAGGCCAACAACGACATGAACAACCTGCTCGCCGGTACCGGCATCGCGACGGTCTTCGTGGACGTGCACCTGTGTATCCTGCGTTTCACTCCGGCCGCCTCGTCAATCATCAACCTCATCCCGAGCGATATTGGCCGCCCGGTGGCGCACATCGTCGCCAACCTGGTCGGCTACGACCGTCTGGTGAGCGACGTGCAGACGGTCATCGACACCCTGACACTCCAGGACGCCAAGGTACAGACCGTCGATGGCCTGTGGTACCTGATGCGCATCCGACCGTATCGCACGCTGGACAACGTGATTGGCGGCGCAGTGATCACCTTTGTCGACATCACCGAAATGAAACGGCTGGAAGACTCGCTCATCCAGGCCAATGCGCAGCTTCGCCGCCTGGCCGTCGTGGTCCACGACGCGTCCGACGCGATCACCGTCCAGGACCTGGAAGGCCGCATCCTGTCCTGGAACCCGGCAGCGGTGAAGATGTATGGCTGGACTGAGGCCGAGGCGCTGCAGATGAACGTGCGCGAGCGCATCCCTGCGGAACTGCGCGAAGAGGCCTTGACGCGGATCCGTCGCTTGAGCCGTGCCGAAGTGCTCGAACCGCACAGGACGCAACGCTTGACCAGAGACGGCGCGCTGCTGGACGTGTGGATCACGGTCACCGCGCTGGTCGACGAGGGCGGGCAGATGTACGCCGTGGCGACCAGCGAGCGGGCCAACAAAACGGCCGTCGGCTGCTCCGAGGAGTGACGCCATGTCCCGCAAAGGTCAGCGCCATCACCCCTCGATGCCGTCCCTGGCCAACGACGCGCCGAGCGCCGAGCAAGCCATTCGCCAGCGTGCCGAGGAGGCGCTCGGCCAGCAAACCGATCGCGCACTGGAAGAAGACGCAAGCCTGTCACGCGAAGCGATCCGCGAAGCGCTGCTCGAACTGCGCGTGCATCAGATCGAACTGGAGATGCAGAACGAAGAACTGCGTCGGGCGCAGCTTGAGCTGGAAGCCGCGCGGACGCGCTATTTCGACATTTATGACCTGGCCCCGGTCGCTTACTGCAGCGTGAGTCAGGCCGGGCTGATCCTGGAAGCCAACCTCACCGCGGCGACCCTGCTCGGCG
>Ga0209573_1001997_pt1 | contig 28051 bp, 19 predicted proteins | sample TNRBio252014_DNA_FD_185870 | JGI IMG/M metagenome (GOLD analysis project Ga0209573, IMG submission 185870) | Wastewater treatment Type I Accumulibacter community from EBPR Bioreactor in Madison, WI, USA - TNR Reactor_6/25/2014_ DNA (SPAdes)... | ecosystem: Engineered > Bioreactor > EBPR >... | reverse complement strand
CAGGCGGCGGTCGCCAAACCGCCCCAGACAAACCTCCATGCCGTCCTCCCGCTCCGAACGCCGAAACGGAATCAGACATCCGCCCGCCCTTCAACCCCGTTGTGTGAATGCGGTAGCGCTCGCCGGGGAGGGGCGGGGCGATGAAGGGTCTTCACTCCATTCCCGCGTCATGGCAGGGCCGGCGACGGCGCCCGGACGGGGGATGAGGCCGGACTCTCCGTGCTGGCGGGGGAGCGGACAGCGGCGCCGGCATGGCCACACTCGCAGGGCGCCGCCACCGCCAGACCGGATTATTTTCGGTATTGATAATGCCATGGTTGCGCCACGCCATGGTTGTGCTACACCCGCGGTAAGCGTGGGGGGCTGGGGGCGCGCGCTGCGGTTCACGAGCGCAGGCCAGGGAATACCGAGCATGCTGTCGTCGCTCATGTCGGCTGACTGATCGTCAGCGGCGGCGAAGCGATACGATCGCGGCATTTCACGCCCGCATATGTCCCTCCCTACCCGACGTCTCACTGTGTGGAGGGGGATCGACAGACATGGCAACCGTTACAGGGACCGACGGCAACGACATCATCGTTCCGGGCTTCTCGTCGCCGGGCGTCGCCGGTATCGCCGGCGATGGCGACGACGTGATCGCCGCCGGAGATGGCAACGACACCGTTTACGGAGGCGGCGGCAACGACAGCATCCATGGCGGCGAAGGCTTCGACGTTGACGTCCTCTCCGGCGATGCCGGCGACGACACGCTTGACGGCGGCGCGGGCAGCGACGTGTTGGCCGGCGGCGCGGGCAACGACACCTACGTTACCGACGACCCATACTTTGAAGACTCAATCATCGAGGACGCTGGCCAGGGGTTCGATAGCGTGCGCGCCGGGCGAAGCTTTACGCTCACCGCCAACCTGGAAGCGCTTGAGCTTCTGGGAACGGAGGAGCTCAACGGCTTCGGCAACGCTGCCGGCAACCGCATCACCGGCAACGCCGGCGCCAACATCCTGCGCGGCGAGGCGGGCGACGATACGATCGGCGGGGGCGACGGCGACGACCTGCTGGACGGCGGAGCCGGCCGCGACCGGCTCGACGGCGGCATTGGCAACGACCTGCTGCAGGCAGGCGACGGCGACGACACGCTGGACGGCGGCACCGGCGACGACGTGCTGGGCGGCGGAGCCGGTAACGACGCGCTCGCGGGCGGCGAGGGCGCAGACGCACTCGTGGGCGAGGCCGGCAACGACCGGCTTGCGGGCGGTGCGGGCGCCGACACCCTGCGCGGCGGTGACGGCCGGGACTCGCTGGAAGGCGGCGATGACGGCGATGCGCTGACTGGCGACGGTGGCGACGCCCTTCTCGACGGCGGCGCGGGAGACGACCGCGTCACGCTGTCCCTCACCGGTGCCCAGTTCGCCGCGCTGGGCGTGGCGGAGCGGGAGGCGCTGCGGAGCTTCGTCGAGTCACCATCCGGCCATGTGCTTACTCTGCCTGGTGGACCCACGATCCGCAACGTCGAGCAGGTCGAACTCCTGGTCGATGGCGTGCCGCCGGTGTTCGACCGTTACACGCTGACGCCCGGCAACGATCGCTTCGTCGGCAACGACCGCGACGAGACGGTGACCGCACTGGCGGGCAGCGACACCGTCGATGGTGGCGGGGGCAATGACGACCTATTCGGCGATGACGGCGACGACTCTCTGACCGGCAACGCCGGCGATGACTCGCTGTCCGGCGGCGCCGGCAACGACACGCTTACAGGCGGGTTCGGGCTCGACGTCATCGACGGCGGCGAAGGGATCGATACCATCAGCTTTACGGGCGAGGGCGCGGCTGCGATCGACATGGCCGCCGGCCGGGCGACCATCGGTGGATCGGTCGAGACGTTCACCGGCATCGAGCACGCCCTGGGTTCCGGGGGCAACGACACGATCACCGGTTCGACGTCAGCGGACTCGCTGGCCGGCGGCGGCGGCGACGACCAAGTGTCCGGCGGTGGCGGCAACGACACGCTCTCCGGCGGTGCGGGGCACGACCGCCTTTTGGGAGGGGACAACGACGACAGGATCGAGGGCGGCGACGGCGACGACACTCTGCAGGGCGGCGCAGGCAAGGACTCGTTCGTCTTCTCCGGCGCCTTTGGCTTCGACGTGGTTGAGGATTTCGAGCGCGGCCAGGATGTGCTCAGCTTCGCCCGCTCCCTGGTTCCGGCGTTTGAGGCCCTGGACAGCTCCGGCAACGGGATCCTTGATGACGCGGACGACGACGTATCTATCGTGCTCGGCAGCACTGTAATCACGTTGCCCACGGGCCAAATAGTAGTGCGCGGCACCGTCGGCCTGACTGGCGACGACTTCAGCCGCCAGATCAACGGCATCAACGTCGGGGGGGGACCCGGGAACGACGCGCTCAGCGGCACTGATCGTGACGACGTTCTCCGCGGCCTGGGCGGCAACGACACGCTCTCCGGCGGTCCCGGCTGGGACGCGCTCTACGGAGGCGATGGAAACGACTCGCTGATCGGCGGAACGGGCGCCGACTTGTTTTCCGGCGGTAACGGCACCGACACCGTCGATTTCAGCTTCACCCTGGGGGGCGGCACAATTGACCTGATGAACGGCATCGCGCGAACGTTCGACAGATTTGGCACCGAGATCGTGGAGGTGCTCCAGGATGTGGAGAACATCGTTGGGACCCGCAGATCGTGCACAATCATCGGCGACAACGGAGACAACTTGCTGCGCGCGAGCGCCGACGGGGCCGGCCGGCACACGCTCTTAGGAAACGGAGGCAACGATACCCTGGTGGGGTCTTGGCATTATGATCTCCTCGACGGGGGCAGTGGCGACGACTTTCTAATCGGAGGAATGGCCGGCGATACTTTGATCGGGGGCGACGGAAACGACACCCTCGACGGTGGTACAGGTAGTCCCCTCGCAGTCGGTACCGGCAATAACGTGCTCACGGGGGGCGCAGATGCCGACGTCTTCGTTATCCAGGGACATGCTGTTACCCGATGCGATCGCATCACCGATTTTGCACAAGGAACCGATCTTGTGCGGCTAGGCTCGAACTTCGCAAGTAATTACGCCGTTCTGGATAGCAATGGCAACGGTGTGCTCGACGATCCGGACGCGCAGGTGCGGATTATTGGCGGCGACACTTACATACTGTTCAATGCCAGCACCCGGCTGACCTTCGACAACGTCGTCGGCCTGACTGCGGACGACTTCGTATTCGTGTAGGGCGTTTTCCACGCCGTCGAGTCCTTGGCGAACCCTCACCCCCGGGCCTGTCCCGGGGGTCCATGGGTGTCGAGACGAGCCCGGCAAGGACGAACGCAGGTTCAATCGGCGGAGCTAAAGATCGCAGGGTGCGCGCGGCTCACCCCCCCTCGACCATCGGCACGAAGGCGACCGGCAGCTTGCGCTGGCAATCGAGCGTGCCGTCGGCGCGGCGGACGCATCGCCACAGCATCTGGGTGCCGCCGCGGGGGCCGGTGGGGATGACGAGGCGGCCGCCGGTCTTCAGCTGCTCCGGCAGCGACGGCGGGATGTCCAGCGGTGCTGCGGTGACGATGATCGCATCGAACGGCGCCTCCTCCGGCCAGCCGCGGAAGCCGTCGCCGTGGCGGACGTGCACGTTGGCGTAACCCAGCCGGGCGAGCCGCTCGCGCGCCGCCTCGGCCAGCGCCGGAACCACCTCGATCGAGTACACGTCCGCCGCCAGCTCCGCCAGCACGGCCGCCTGGTAGCCGCAGCCGGTGCCGATCTCCAGCACTCGGTGGTCGGACTCCAGGTCCAGCAGGTCGGTCATCGCGGCGACGATGTAGGGCTGCGAGATGGTCTGCCCGTGGCCGATGGCGAGCGGCCGGTTGTCGTAGGCGGAGCCCTGGTCGTACCGGCCCACGAATCGGTGCCGCGGCACCCGGGCCATCGCCGCCATGACCCGCGGCGAGAACTGCCGCCGGCCGGTCCAGGATTCGGTGTCGGCCGCCTCATCGGCGATCTGCGCCAGCAGCAGCCGGCGCGCCGTCTCAAACTCCGGGTCGGCCATCCGCGCTCCCTGGTGCGTCAGCCTGTTGATCGAACATGGCCTCTCGCACTATTGCCCATCGGCGCAGGGATATGAAGAAGAGGGTGTCGAGGCGATCAAGGCGACGGCACCACTCGCTCTCCCCGACGGGAGAGGGAGGCTCCTGCGGGCTTGCAGCAAAATCGCGTCTGTCACATATCACCGCGCGGGACCGACCTACAGCGACCGGAGCGGGGAGACGGCAGCGCGTCATGACTCAGGAAACGTTCACCTTTCAGACCGAGGTCGGGCGCCTGCTCGACATCGTGGCCCACTCGCTCTACAGCCATAAGGAGATCTTCCTCCGCGAGCTGATCTCGAATGCGTCGGATGCCTGTGACCGGCTGCGCTACCTGGCGCTGACCGAGCCGCACCTGACCGAGGGCGACCCGGACTTCCGCATCCGCATCATGGCCGACCGGGAGCAGCGCACGCTGTCGGTGATCGACAACGGCATCGGCATGAACCGGGACGACCTGATCGAGACGCTGGGCACGATCGCGCGTTCCGGCACGCAGGCCTTCCTCGGCCGGTTGAGCGGTGACGCGAAGCAGGACGTTTCGCTGATCGGCCAGTTCGGCGTCGGCTTCTACTCGGCATTCATGGTCGCGACGCGGGTCGAGGTGCTGACCCGCAAGGCGGGCGAGGAGCACGGCTGGCGCTGGTCCTCGGACGGCAAGGGGGCGTTTACCATCGAGGACGGGGAACGGCCCGGGCGCGGCACCACGGTGGTGTTGCATCTGGCCGACGACGCCGACGAGTTCCTGGAGGAAAGCCGCATCCGTCAGATCGTCAAGACCTACTCGGACCACATCGGCTTTCCCATCGTCGTCGGAGCGGACGGGGCTGCCACGCCGGCGAACGCCGCATCCTCGCTGTGGACGCGGGCGAAGAAGGACATCACCCCCGAGCAGTACACGGAATTCTACCACCACGTGGGCCACGGCTTCGACGACCCCTGGCTCACGCTGCACAATACCGTCGAGGGCGTCGTCTCCTACACCAACCTGTTGTTCGTGCCGAAGCAGGCGCCGTTCGACCTGTTCGATCCGGAACGCAAGCCGCGGGTCAAGCTCTACGTGCGGCGCGTCTACATCACCGACGACTGCGAGGGGCTGCTGCCGTCCTACCTGCGTTTCCTGCGCGGGGTGGTGGATGCCGAGGACCTGCCGCTGAACATCAGCCGCGAGAGCTTCCAGCACGACCCGAGGCTGACGAAGATCCGCGGCGGGCTGGTCAAGCGGACGCTGGATGAACTGGCGAAGAAGGCGAGCGAGGCACCGGACGAGTATGCCGAGTTCTGGGATGCGTTCGGCCCGGTGCTGAAGGAGGGCATCTACGAGGATTTCGAGAACCGCGACCGGCTGCTGGGTCTGGCCCGCTTCCGCTCGACCACGGGCGACGGGCTGGTCTCGCTGGATGCGTACGTGGAGCGGATGAAGCCGGGGCAGGACGCGATCTATACCATCACCGGCGCGCAGGCGGACGCGCTGCGGCGCAGCCCGCAGCTGGAAGGCTTCCGGGCCAAGGGCGTCGAGGTGCTGCTGCTCACCGATCCCATCGACGAATTCTGGGTGCCGATGGTGCGCACCTTCAAGGACAAGCCGTTCCGCTCGGCGGCCGGCGCCGATGCGGATTTGGGAAGGATCGAGGCGCCGGAGGCGGCGGGCGAGGCGGCGACGCCGGCCGGGGAGCAGGCGGCGGCGTCCGACCTGGAGCGGCTGATCGCGGTCCTGAAGGTGGTGCTGGACAAGTCGGTGAAGGATGTACGCGTCTCCGCCCGGCTGACCGACAGCGCCGTCTGCCTGGTGGCCGGCGAGGGAGATATGGACATGTACCTGGAGCGGTTGTTGCGCCAGCACCGTCGCCTGGAGCCGGGCGTCGTCACGCCACGCATCCTGGAGATCAACCCGGCGCACCCGGTGATCCGCGGCATGGCGGCGCACGCCGCCGCCGGGGCCGGCGAGGCGGGCCTGGCCGATGCGGCCTGGCTGCTGCTGGACCAGGCGCGCATCGTCGAGGGCGAGGCACTGTCCGATCCGGCGGCGTTTGCGCGTCGGCTGTCGGCGGTGATGGCGCAGGGGCTGGCGGCCGCGGGATCTGGTGCCGCAGGATCTGGTGCCACGGGATCTAGCGAAGGCGGATCGGATGCCGCGGGGCCGTCAGCAGCGGCGCCAACGGATCCGGCTCCCGCGGTCTGACGCTGCGGCGGCTCCCGCGCCGCTTGGCGGCGCCACTCTCGGCCGCCGGCCGTTCTCCCGGCGGGCCGACTGTGGACGGTGCCGTCGCCGCATCGTTGCGAAGCTAACGCCGGCCTGCACTCAGCTCCCTATGCTCGAAGATGCACGGTGCGCAGCTCCCGGGACCGGCCGAGCGCGCTGCGCCTGCAGCTCCAGTCTCAGGCTGCGGGGCGTCGGCGAAGCCCGTGCCGCGTGCTGACGATGAGTTCACGGAGCACGGTGGGGTTGACGCCGTCGCGGCGCATCAGAGCTTCGGTCAGTGGATCGGTGAGCAGATCTTCCAGTCGCGGTTCAATGCCGCCTTCGGCATACAGTTCACGGCGAGGCGGACGCGCCCGACGCCCCGACACCGGGGATGCCGGCACTGCCTTGAGATGTCGCCCGTGGGGTCGTTCGTCTGCGACGAATTCCAGCACATAAACCTCCCTGCCTGGTCAGGACGCGTGCCCTGACGATGTGTCTTCTCGCCAACTCCAACCGTGTCGAGCACACAGTTGCCCCAAGGGAGTTCGACAGGTTTTACCGACCTTCTACGGCGACAGCACCCAGCGATCGTTTGAAGATCGCTATCCAGGTCGAGAGGCGCTCGGGATTATTCTTCCATCCCGCTGTTCATTCTCGCCCCTCCCGGCGATTCTTGCTCTTATGATCTCAGTATAGCTGGTTGGGCCGAGAGAAACAAGCGTATCGGTAGATTATTGCAACCCTCGGAGCACCATGGGGAGAATTCAGTGCGAAGGCGATTGCGTGCGGGCAGCGCCGATGATGCGGCCGGTCTTCGGATGCTGCACCAGGACCGCCGTGCCGCTGTCGTCCGGCGCGCCGGGTGCGTCGGCGATCGGCAGCGTGAGGGGAGTTCCGTCCCACGAGGCGAGCCGCGTGAGGTCACGGACGACGTTGTGATTGACAACCTGCCGGCCGCCGTTCTCGCCTTTCGCGACGGTGGTTGCCCGACGGAGATCGAAGCGCACGAGCCAGACGTCCATCGGCTCCGGCAGCACCGCGGAATCGAAGCGCACCACCAACCCGCCGGTGTCGTCCCGGTCGAAGCCGACGGCGACCGCCGGGAGCGTCCGGGCTTCGGCGATCAGCCGATGCACCGTGTTCCGATCCGCACCTGAGCCCTGCAGGGCGCCCTGCACCACCATCTGCGGCGTGTAGACGTAGCTGAGGCCGAGCCGCTGGGCATAGTCGCGCTGGCGCCGCGTGTGCTCGCGGCTGGCGAAGGGATCCCGCCAGCCGAGATAGTCCCAATAGTCCACGTGCTCGGAGAGCGCCAGCACGTCCGGACGCCCGGCCAGTTCCCCCAGGAACGCGTCGGCGGGGGGACACGAGGAACAAGCCTGGGAAGTGAACAGCTCGACGACGGCCAGTCGCTCGGCCACCGTCTGCGCCGCCGCGCTGAGCGGCGCAACCAGGGCGGAGAACAGGCCGATCCACAAGAAGTTCATGGGCGAGAGTTACGCCTCTGACGCGAACCTGACCAATCACAGCCGGGTGAAGTCCGGAGCCCGCGCCGCCGCCGGGAGTCGCGGCGGCGCGATGCTGCGCGCGGGAGACGCTACTTCGTGGCGAGGCGGCGCAGCACGTACTGCAGGATGCCGCCGCTGCGGTAGTATTCCACCTCGTCGACGGTGTCGATCCGGCATAGCAGCGGCACCTGCTCGCGGCTTCCGTCCGCCCGGTGCACGGTCAGCATCACCTGCATCAGCGGCCTGATCTCGCCGCCGAGCCCGGTGATGTCGAAGGTCTCGGTGCCGTCCAGGCGAAGTGTCTTGCGGTTGACGCCGTCCCCGAACTGCAGCGGCAGGATGCCCATGCCGACCAGGTTGGAGCGGTGGATGCGCTCGAAACTCTCGGCCACGACCGCCTGGACACCCAGCAGCCGCGTCCCCTTCGCCGCCCAGTCGCGCGACGAGCCGGTGCCGTACTCGGCGCCGGCGATGATCACCAGCGGCACGCCGTCCTTCTGGTAGAGCATCGAAGCGTCGTAGATCGGCATCACCGCGCCGTCCGGCATGTGGCGGGTCACGCCGCCCTCGGTGCCCGGCGCCATCTCGTTGCGGATGCGGATGTTGGCGAACGTACCGCGCATCATCACTTCGTGGTTGCCGCGGCGCGAGCCATAGGAGTTGAAGTCCGCGGGCGTCACCTGATGATCCACCAGATATCGGCCGGCCGGGCTGTCCTTCTTGATCGAGCCGGCGGGCGAGATGTGGTCGGTGGTCACGGAATCGCCCAGCAGCGCCAGCGGCCGGGCGCCGATCACGTCGGCGAAACCGCCCGCTGCCGTCTGCTCGAAGAAGGTGGGATGGCGGACGTAGGTGGACTCGCCGGCCCAGGCGTAGGTCTGGCTGGAGGGCACCTGCAGGCTCTGCCAGTCCGCATCGCCGCGGAAGACGTCGGCATAGCGGTTGCGGAACATCTCCGGCGTCAGCACTGCGTCCATCGTCGCCTGGATGTCGTGGTTGCTGGGCCAGATGTCGCGCAGGTACACCGGCTGGCCTTCGCCGCCCACGCCCAGTGGCTCGGTCAGCAGGTCGGACTGCATCGACCCGGCCAGCGCGTAGGCGACCACCAGCGGTGGAGAGGCGAGGTAGTTGGCGCGGGTCTGCGGGTGGATGCGGCCTTCGAAGTTGCGGTTGCCCGACAGCACGGACGACACGGCGAGGTCGCCTTCGTCGATGGCGGCGGCGATCGGCTCCGGCAGCGGGCCGGAATTGCCGATGCACGTGGTGCAGCCGTAACCCACCAGGTTGAAGCCGAGCGCGTCGAGATCCGCCTGCAGGCCGCTCGCTTCCATGTAGTCGGTGACGACCTGCGAGCCCGGGGCGAACGACGTCTTCACCCACGGCTTGACGCCGAGGCCGGCACGACGGGCGTTGCGGGCCAGCAGGCCGGCGCCGATCAGCACGCTCGGGTTCGAGGTGTTGGTGCAGCTGGTGATTGCGGCGATCACCACGCTGCCGTCCTTCAGGGAATAGTTGCTGCCGGCGACCGGAACCTCGCGCGTGACCTTGGTGTCCTTCGCCAGGAACTCCTTGAACGAACTGGCCGCCTGGGAGAGTGGCACCCGGTCCTGCGGCCGCTTCGGGCCCGCCAGTGACGGCTCGACGGCACCCAGGTCCAGATCAAGCGTGTCGGTGAACACCGGATCGGGCGTATCGGCATCGCGCCACATGCCCTGTTCCTTGGCGTATGCCTCGACCAGTGCAACCCGCTCCGGATCGCGGCCGGAAAAGCGCAGGTAGTCGATGGTCGCCCGGCTGATCGGGAAGAAGCCGCAGGTCGCGCCATACTCCGGGGCCATATTGGCGATCGTCGCCTGGTCCGCCAGCGTCAGGTGATCCAGGCCGGGACCGTAGAATTCGACGAACTTGCCGACCACGCCCTTCTTGCGCAGCATCTGGGTGACCATCAGCACCAAGTCGGTGGCCGTCGTGCCTTCCTTCATTTTCCCGGTGAGCTTGAAGCCGATCACCTGAGGGACCAGCATCGAGATCGGCTGGCCCAGCATGGCGGCTTCCGCCTCGATGCCGCCCACGCCCCAGCCGAGGACCGACAGGCCATTGATCATCGTCGTGTGGCTGTCGGTGCCGACCAGCGTGTCCGGATAGGCCACGACCGTGCCGTTGTCGGCCGCCGTCCACACCACCTGCGCCAGGTATTCCAGGTTGACCTGGTGGCAGATACCGGTTCCGGGCGGAACGACGCGGAAGTTCTGGAACGCCTGCTGCCCCCAGCGCAGGAACTCGTAGCGCTCGCGGTTGCGCTCGTACTCGACCTTGACGTTTTCGCCGAAGGCGCCGGCGTTGCCGAACGCATCGACCATCACCGAGTGGTCGATCACCAGATCCACCGGCACCAGCGGGTTGATCCTCGCCGGGTCGGCGCCCATCCGAACCATCGCGTCGCGCATCGCCGCCAGATCGACGACGGCGGGGACGCCGGTGAAGTCCTGCATCAGCACACGGGCGGGGCGGAAGGCGATCTCCCGGTCCGACGTACGTGTCTGCAGCCAGGCGGCAATGGCGCGGACGTCGTCCACCGTCACCGTGCGGCCGTCCTCCCAGCGCAGCAGGTTCTCCAGCAGAACCTTGAGCGAGAACGGCAGCGTCGCCAGATCGCCCAAACCGGCCGCACTGGCGGCGGCGAGACTGTAGTAATCATAGGATCGACCGCCGACGGTGAGCGTACGACGGATACCGAGGCTGTCGCTGCCGAACTGGGACACGAGCGCGCTCCTGTGGGACCAACACACAAGACGCTGCCTCGTAGACCATAGTTCCGCGCGCCTGTCCATCCGCTTGCGACGATTGCCGGTTCCGCCGTTTCGATGCCCCCATGCGGGGTGCTGGCGACCAATTCGCACCGGTTTCGGCAGACGTCCGGCGGGCATCGCGACCAACCTCGCCGGACCCCGGGGCCCGCTCTCCAAGGTTGTGCCGGGGTCATGGCAAATTGCCGGAATAAACACCCCAGATGAGCCCATGATATTGCTGACGATCCACGCTACATGGCAATAATCGAACGCGTTGGTGGCTCGATCGGTCGATGGAATTCACCCACGCGTGCTTTGCCGAGGCATGCGAATGCATCCCTGCTCGCATTTCGGTTGATCATCCGGGGCCGACAATGCAGTGGACATGCGACCGCCCGAACGCTATAAGCGCGTTTCGAGGGAGGCTCCAAGAACCATAAGAGTTACAAGGAACTCGGCTTCCCACCAAGCGGTTTTGCGCAAGGTGGGCTAGGTCGGAAGACGGTGGATCTTGGCAGTACGGTCGCGAGAGGTTCCATGCGGGCGGTTGCAGCGGCAGCCGGTATGAGGATGGCTCTGATGATCCACGCCCCGCGATCCTGCTTTTCTCCTGCAGATGTGTTCGCGATCACGGTCCGGCCGGAGCTCTCGTGCGATAAGCACAGACCGGTGTGCGCGCAATCGGGTTAGCAATGGGCGGCCATTCCACACCTGATTGTATATGCGTCCGGGTGGCGGTACTCTTTGATCGACGGGCCCTCCCGGACGATCGGTGACTTGAACAGGCAGGCGGCAGCGATGCACGGCAGAGGTCGAGCGGTCGATCCCGCGTGCCGGGTTCGCGTGCGCAGGGCTTGATGAAGGATGCGAGCGCATGATGGACGGTTTGGCAGCGCCCAGAAATAGCTCGGGAGCATCAGATAGCACAATGAGAACAATCGATTCTGCAGAACCGGGCACGCGCATCGCCGATTTTCCGGCGGCGTCCCGTCGCAGCATTTCCTGGTCGGAGAGCATCGTTTCCGGCCTGGTCGGGGCTGCCGACGCGCTGCTCATCGCGCTCGTCGGCCTGTTCTACTACGCTGTGCTGCCCGGCTGGAGCGGTGCAACCTATCAGACGTACTTCACCGAAATCGCCGTCACCGTCGGGCTGACGTTGAGCGTTTTTCACTATGCCGGGCTCTATGACTGCAACACCATCGTCTCCTGGCCCGGCCGGATGCGGCAGATGGTGCTGCTCAGTGCGCTCGTCACCCTGATCCTGCTGACGCTGGCGCTGGCGCTGCGAATCTCCGACCAGTTCTCGCAGATGTGGTTCTTTGCCAGCTTCCTCACGTCCTCGGTACTCATCTTTACCCTCCGTGGGTGCGCCAAGCTGCTGATCCGCCAGCTGGCCACGGCCGGCATGCTGGTTCGCAACGTCGCCATCGTCGGCGCCAGCGGCCAGGCGCAGCACCTCGTCTCGCGCCTGAAGCTGGAGGATGCGCCGTGGAAGCAGATCGTCGGCATCTTCGACGATCGCCGCACCCGGATCAGCCGGGACGTCAACGGCTTTCCGGTCCTGGGCAACCTGGACGACCTGGTGCGCTACGTCCGCGCCGGCAAGATTCACGACGTGGTGATCACCCTGCCGTGGAGCGCCGACGACCGGCTGGTCACGATCATCGGCAAGCTGCGCTCGCTGCCGGTGCACATCTACCTGGGCTCCGACCTGATCGGTTACCACTTCCCCCGTCACCGGGAGCAGATGCTGGAGGGCGTGCCCGTCCTCGAGATCGCGTCGGCGCCGCTCACCGGCTGGAGCGGGCTGATCAAGAATATCGAGGACAAGGTGTTCGCCGGCGGTCTCGTCGTGCTGCTGTCGCCGCTGCTGGCGCTGATCGCGCTGGCGGTCCGGCTGGACAGCCCCGGGCCGGTGCTGTTCCGGCAGAAGCGCTACGGTTTCAACAACCAGGAAATCGTCGTCTACAAGTTCCGCACCATGTACCACAACCGGCCGAAGGAAGCGGGCGTCAAGCAGGCGACGAAGAACGACCCGCGCGTGACCCGCACCGGCCGCATCCTGCGCTCCACCAGTCTGGACGAGCTGCCGCAGATCTTCAACGTCCTGCAGGGCAACATGTCGATGGTGGGACCCCGCCCGCATGCGGTCGAGCACAACGAACAGTACGCGCTGCTGATCGGCGGCTACCATGGCCGGCACAAGGTGAAGCCCGGCATCACCGGCTGGGCACAGATCAACGGCTTCCGCGGCGAGACCGACACGCTGGACAAGATGCGCGCCCGCGTCGAGCACGACATCTTCTACATCGAGAACTGGTCCCTGTGGCTGGACGTCAAGATCATGATCCTCACCGCCTTCGCCGGCTGGACGCACAAGAACGCGTACTGAGCGCAACCGCTCAACGATGCGCCGCGGGGAAGAACGCGCCCCGCGGAACCGTGTGCGAGAACGCGAACGGACTCGGAGCCGACCGGTAGCGGCCGGCCCCATCCCCTCTCGCCGTGAGGATAGAAGCTGGTGCTGGTTACCTCCGCCGGGGCTTGGTCGCCCCTGAGCCGCACCCCTGAACGCCACTGTCCGGATGCGCCCTGCGCCGATCCGGACCGGCCCGCCGTCGCCTGCCGCTGGCGAACCGGCTTCGCCTGGAGCTCGGCGGCGCTGCTGCTGATCGCCGTTCTGGGCGCGCTGAAGCTGGCCGCCCCCCTGCACCGGGATGCCGCCACCTTCCTGTGGATGGCATCCCAGCTCGACCAGGGGGCGGTCCTCTATGCCGACGTCTGGGACGTCAAGCAGCCGGGCGTCTTCCTGTTCGCCTGGCTGGCTGGCCGGCTGTTCGGCTTCACCCCCGAAGGCCTGCACCTGCTCGAGCTGGCCTGGCACCTGACCTTCGCCGTCGTCGCGATCACCGCGCTGCGACCGCTGCTGCGGCACCGGTGGATCGCCGCCGTGGCGCCGGCCGCCTTCCTCGTCCCGTACTATGTATTCGCGGAGCCGCACCAGCAGACGCAGCTGGAGGTGCTGGTGGCGCTGCCGTTGTTCGCCTCCGCCTGGTTCACCGCCGTGGGTTGGCGCTCGGCAGGCAGCCGGGCGGCCGGCTTCTTCGCCGCCGGGCTCGCCGCCGGCGTGGCGACGGCATTCAAGCACGTCCTTGCCCCCATTCCCGTCATCTTCCTGATCGCCGCCTCGGTGGCCGACTTCCGCCGCACCGACGCCGACGGCGGGCTGAACCTTGGCCGCTGGCGGCGCCTGCTGCTGCTCGCCTGGCTGCCGTTCGCGGCCGGTGTCATCGTCGTCTGGGGCGGCATGGCCCTCGCCTTCTGGTGGCTGGGGGCGTTGGACGCCTTCTTCGCCACCACCTTTCTCTATCCCCTCGGTGCCCTGGGTGCGGTGTCGTCGGCACCGGTGGGTCGTTTGGCGATTGCCTTCGCCGTGTTCGCGGTCGCGATGTCGCCGTGGCTCGTCTATGCCGGCTGCGGTCTATGGTGCCAGCTTCGAAGCGGCGGGCCGGCGCTGTTCGGCCGCATGGGGCTGTGGATCGCCACCGGCATCTTCGTCATCCTGCTGCAGAAGAGCTCATGGTGGACTTACCATACGCTGCTGCTGTACGCGCCCACGGCCGTTCTCGCGGCCCGTGGGCTCGACCTGATCCTCGACCGGCTGTCGCTGCCGGCCGGTGATGCAGGCCCGGCGAACGAGGCCGGGGCGAACAGGATTCGGTCGAACAGAATCGGGGCGGGCACACGCGGGGCGGGCCAGAGCGTGGGAGCGAGTGGCCTGCGGCCGGTGATGCTCTCGGCGCTGCTGGTCTTGCCGCTGCTGGCCGGTTTCGGCTATCCGGCGGCGGAGACGGCGCGCGCACTGACGACAGCGCTCACGGCCGAGGGCGGCAGCCTGGACAGCTACCGCCGGCAGATCAGCGCCGATTACGCCCGTGCGTCCGAGGCCGCCGCATTCCTCGCCACGCACGCGCCGGCGGGGCCGGTCTACGTGTTCGGCGATCCGACGATCCTGCTGCTCGACGGCCGGGCGAGCGCGCTCCGTATCCAGGGCAGTGCCTGGGGGTTCTTCCTGCCCGAGCAGTGGCGCAGCCTTCCGACCGACCTGCGGGCGGCGGCGCCCGGCTGGGTGTTCGTCGAGGAGCCCACGCGGCTGCTGATCGAGGAGCACAGCCCGGAAACGGCGGCGCTGCTGCGCCGGGACTACCAGGTCGCCTGGGACTCTCCGTACGGCCGTTGGTATGAGCGGCGCAGCGACGCCGACCGGCTGCCGTAGCGCCGCGAAACCACCTGCGGCTGTCCCTCCACCGCGATCCGGTGATAGCGATCCGGTGATAGCGATCCGGTTGGGGGCGAGGGCCGAGTCAGCCCAGATGCCCGCTGCCGATGTAGGCTTCGCCCTGCATCTCGAACAGCCGGCTGACCGTGCGTTCGAACTCGAACGAGCCGTCGCCCGCCGGGTAGAGGTCCGCCGGCGGCCGTTCCGCCGAACAGATCAGCTTTACCCGATGCTCATAGAGCGCGTCGATCAGCGTGACGAACCGCTTCGCTTCGTTGCGCTTCGAGGGCCCCATGCCGGGGATGCCGGCGAGGAACAGCACATCGAATCGCCCGGCAATCGCCAGGTAGTCCGCCGGCCCCAGCGGCTGTTCGCACAACTCGCCGAAGCTGGCGAAGGCGATGTCGTCGGACGCGCGCGGAATGCGCAGCGATCGGCCATGTACGCTCAGCGTCTCCGTTTCCACCTGGGCGCCGTGGGTCAGGGCCCGGAAGTACTCCTCCAGCCGCTGTTCGGTGCGCCGGTCCAGCGGCGTCAGGTAGACGTCCATGGCGCGCAGGCTCTGCAGCCGGTAGTCGGTGCCGGAATCCAGGTGCAGCAGGTCGAGCCGGCGCTCCAACAGGGCGATGAACGGTAGGAAGTTCTCCCGCTGCAGCCCGTCCTTGTACAGGTCGCGCGGCGGCCGGTTGGACGTGGCGACGACGACCACGCCCGCCTCGAACAGGGTTTCGAACAGCCGGCCCAGGATCATCGCGTCCGCAATGTCGTGCACCTGGAACTCGTCGAAGCACAGCAGACGGCAGTCGCGGGCCAGGTCGCGGGCCAGCGTCGGCAGGATGTCGTCGTCGCGCGCCCGCTTGCCCGGCCGCAGCTCGCGGATGCCCGGCTGCCGGCGCATCGCCGCCAGACGGCTGTGCATTTCCTGCATGAAGGCGTGGAAATGCACCCGCCGCTTGCGGTCCACCGGCGCCGAGCGGAAGAACAAATCCATCAACATCGACTTGCCGCGGCCGACTCCGCCATAGATATACAGGCCTTGCGGCGGATCGGCGCGGCTGCGTGCGAACCCGAAGCGTTCGCGCCAGCCGCTGCGTCCGGCGGCCACTGGCTGATGGGCGGCCAGCGCGTGATGCAGGCTCTCGAGCTTCTCGGCCGCCAGAGCCTGCGCCGGATCGGGGCGGATGTCGCCGGCGCCGAGACGGGCGCGGTATTGCGTCAGCGGGCTGTCGGACATCGTGGCCGCGGCATGGTGCAAGTGCGAAGACGACGTTAGAGGCCGGCCCGTGGCTTGTAAAGGGCAGCCCCACGCTGCCGCAGGGCGGGGTGGACCCGGGCGGGAGCAGGCGAGGCGCGGGGACAGCAGGCCCGGGACAGCAGGCTGGAGGCGCGAGGCGGTTCGATGAGCGGTTTCATGCTCGAAAACGAGGCCCTGGTCCGCCTGGGCGGCTTCACCGGCGTGCTGGTCCTGATGCTGGCCTGGGAAGCGGCGGCGCCGCGGCGGCCCGCAGCCGCAGGGCCGCACGCCCGGCGGCTGACCAACCTGGCGCTGGTCGCCGTCGACACCGCCCTGCTGCGGCTGCTGCTTCCGGCGGCGGCGGTGATGGCGGCGGCGGTGGCGCAGCAGCGCGGCTTTGGCGTGTTCAACCTGGTGCAGGTGCCGGCCTGGCTGGCGGTACCGGCGTCGATCGCGCTGCTCGACGGGTCCATATGGTTGCAGCACCGGGCGATGCACGCGTATGCGCCGCTGTGGCGCCTCCACCGCGTCCATCACAGCGACCTGGCCTTCGATGTGACAACCGGGGTGCGATTTCATCCGCTTGAAATTCTACTATCCATGGCCTATAAGGTCATGGTTGTCGTGGTGCTCGGAGCGCCGCCGGTCGCAGTCGTGGTGTTCGAAGTGTTGCTCGGCGCATCGGCCCTGTTCACCCATGGCAATGTCCGGTTGCCGCTGGTCGCCGACCGATGGTTGCGATGGCTGATCGTCACCCCGGATATGCACCGGGTGCATCATTCCGTCCGCCGCGAGGAGACCGACTGCAACTTCGGCTTTCTGCTGGCAGTCTGGGACCGGCTGTTCGGCACCTATCGGGCGCAGCCGGCAGACGGTCATGCGGGCATGGACATCGGCCTGATGGAGTTCCGCGCGGCGCACGAGCAGCGGCTGGACCGGCTGCTGCTGCAGCCGTTGCGGGGCGCCCGGCCGGCGCCCGGCGGCAGCGGCGCGGACGTAGTTGCGGCGCCCCGCGGCTCGGCGGCGGGTACGACGGCCCCCCGAGCCGGCGCAACGAGTGCGGGCAGTGCGGGAAACGTCGCCGGTGTTTGCGTGCAAAAACCGCCGACCGAGAGTGTCGCCCGTCACAACCGGCCCGAGCGGCGTCCGGTATAGTCGTTGCTGTGAGGCCGCGGGTTCGGGTCGCCGCCGGAGGTTCGCTCCAGGTGGTCGGCCCGATGGCGCGGGCGAGGCGGGCGGCGCCGCGAGGACGCTGCGAAGAACGGGTGCCGAGGATGAACACGTTGCGGACGGGGTTTGCGGGGGGCGGCCTCCAGAGCATGGGCGACACGCCGCCGAAGGTGCTGATCGTTCTTGAGGCGAGCGGCGGCGGCACGGGCCGGCACGTGGTCGAGCTGGCCGAAGGCCTGCTGACCGGCGGCTCCGAGGTGCACCTGATCTATTCGGACCTGCGCACCGACCAGCCGTTCCGCGACGGCGTCGAGGGGCTGCAGGCCCGCGGTCTGCAGGTCCGCAGGGTGCCGATGCGCCGAGAGCCGCACTGGTCCGATCCCGGCTGCCTGGTGCAGATCCGTCGCTACATCGGACGGCACGGCCCGTTCGACGTGGTGCACTCGCACTCTTCGAAGGCGGGAGCGCTCGCCCGAGTGGCCGCCGCCGGATGCGATGTGGCGCGCATCTACACACCGCACGCCATGCGCACCATGGACGCGACGTTGCATCCCGCGATCCGCGAGGTCTACCGGTTGATCGAGGTGGGCCTGGCGCGCACCGCCAGCGACGCGATCATCGCCGTCTCCGAGTTCGAGCGCCAGCACATGATCGCCCAGGGCGTGCCCGCGCAGCAGCTGCACGTGGTTCCCAACGGCATACCGCAGCCGCCGCCGGTGGACCGGGCCGGCGTGCGCGCGAGCCTCGGGCTGGGGGGGGACGAGACCTGCATCGGCTTCATCGGCCGGCTGGTGCCGCAGAAGGCGCCGGAACGGTTCGTCGCCGCCATTGCGCGGCTGGCGGCACGGAACCCGCGCATGCGCGGCGTCGTCGTCGGCACTGGCCCGCTGCAGGACGACGTGCACGCCCGCGCCCGGGAAGCCGGGATCGAGGAGCGGATGATCTGGGTCACCGACCGGTCAGGTCCGGACGTGCTGCCCGCCTTCGACATCCTGGCGATGCCGAGCCTGTACGAGGGCATGCCGTACGTGCTGCTGGAGGCGCTGGCCACGGGGGTGCCGGTGGTCGCCACCGACGTGGGCGGCGTGACCGAGGCGATCGAGGACCGGGTCACCGGCTTCGTCGTCCCGCAGCAAAGCGCCGACGACCTGGTGCAGCGGCTGGAGATGCTGGTCACTGACCGGACGCTGCGTGCGTCGATGGCGGAATCGAGCTTCCGCAAGAGTCTGGAGATGAGCTTGCAGCGGATGGTGACGCAGACGCTGCAGGTGTATCGGTCGGCGCAGCGCACCCGCCTGCGCCGGGATCATCCGCTGCCGGTGGGCCTGGACCCCCGACGCGCCGGCTGAGCCGGAGGCGCCGGCCCGACATTTCCGGGGTCCGGCGCCTGCTGCCCGTCATCCGGCGACCCCCCTCTCCGCCGGTGAGCCGCACAGGCTGAAGGCGCCTGGCCACGGCAACGCGTGTTGCGCGAAGGGCACGGGGACGGCCGGGCCGTTCGGGCGCCGGTCGCGGTGGCTTGCCTTCCCTCACCCCCGCGCTGGCCGGTGCACCCGCTTCCCGCGGAGGCGGTCCCGGTGCGGCACCGTTCGCTGTCGGCCGGTCGCGTTTCCGCTGCCGGCCGTTGCCCTCTCCCCACGAGGCCTCAGATGGGTTAAGTTGATCGGGTCGGCCGCCTCCTCTCGCACGGGGCGCGCGGGTCCGACCAACGAAGATCGCACGGCGGCGGCCGGGTCCGCACGGACGGGCGGTCCGATCCCCTCCGGGGGCACGGACGCGCGCGGCACCGGCTTCCGGGCGGAGGGGGGAGCAGGGACGAAGGCAACGGGCTTCGGCGCCGCGTCCGGTGGGGGGCGGTGTCCTCACAGGGGAGATCACGGACATGACGGACACTTCCAGCGAGGGCGTGGATCAGGGCAACCCCGGCAGTGGCGGCCCCGCTGCGGCAGGCATGGGTGCGGGAAGCGCGGGTGCGGCCGGGACCGGAGGGGGAGGCCTCGCCGACGGTGCGGCGCCCATCCGCGCGCTCGACCCGCAAGGTCCCGCAGTCGGCAGGGAACAACCCGCCGCAATGCTTAAGCAGCAGCAGGGCAAGGCAGCCGAGCGGGCGCGCGCCTACCCCGTCGGCCTGATCGACCAGCTGCGGGTCCGGCGGATCGCCGCCGAAGGTGTCGACGAGGCCCGCCTCCGCTTCACCCGAGCCGAGGACGGGCTGGGGCTGGAGCGGATCCTGGGCACCAGCGATCTGGTGCCGATCAATTTCCTGGAGCAGGGGCTGCGCGCCGCGCGGCCGGTCTGCCGCGTCCAGATCCGCCGTTCCAACGGCGTCTTCGTAGGCCACGGCACCGGCTTCCTGGTGGCGCCCCGCCTGTTGCTGACCAACAACCACGTGCTCCCGAGCCAGGCGATGGCGGTCCGCAGCATCGCCGAGTTCGACTACGAGGACGACATCGACTTCAACCCGCGGCCGACGCGGCAGTTCCGGCTGGCGCCGGAGGAGCTGTTCTTCACCAGCGAAACGCTGGACTTCAGCTTCGTCGCGGTCACACCCGCCGCCAGCGACGGCACCGCTCTCGCCAGCTACGGCTACCTGCGCCTGGCCGACGATCCGGGCAAGCTCTCGATGGGCGAGTACGTCAGCATCATCCAGCACCCGAACGGGAACACCAAGCAGGCGGCGCTGCGCGAGAACCAGGTGGTCTGGTGCGACGCCAACTTCCTCCACTACGAAACCGATACCGAGCCCGGCAGCTCCGGCTCGCCGGTATTCAACGACCAATGGTACGTGGTCGCCCTGCATCATTCCGGAGTGCCGCGCAGCGACGGCGCCGGCAACTGGCTGCGGCGGGACGGCACGATCGCCCGGCCCGGCGACAACGACGACGACATCGACTGGATCGCCAACGAAGGGGTGCGGATCAGCCGCATCTTCCGGGCACTGGGCGAGTCCGCGGATCTGGCGGCGGCGGCTGCCCTCACCCGGCTGCAGGCCACCGGCGGTGGCGCCGGGTCGACGCCGGTCGTCCTCGGCACAGGAGCCGCCGCCCCTGCCGCCGGCGGCGGGATCTCCACTGCGGCCGCTGGCGGCGCGCTTCCGGCCGCGGCCGATGCGCTGCCTGCGTCCTCCGTCTTCCCGCCGCCGGCGGAAGCACGCATCGTCACCCCGCCGCCGACCGACGCAGCCCTCTACGTCGACCGGGCCGGCTACCGGGAGGACTTCCTGGGAGCAGCACCGGGGCTGCGGGTGCCGCTACCGCGGGTGGGCGAAACCGAGCAGCTGCTCGCCTACGCCAACTTCTCCATCACCTTCAACCTCACCCGGCGGCTGGCCCGGCTGACGGCGGTCAACGTCGACGGCGAGACCTGGCAGTCGATCCGCCGGCGCCGGCCCGATACCTGGAGCTACGATCCGCGGCTGGAGCCGGCAAGCCAGGTGGGCCGCAGCCTCTACGATGGCACCCGCTTCGACTACGGGCACCTGGTTCGCCGCCAGGACGCATGCTCTGGGGCGGACGCGGTGCTGGGCGAAGCGGACACGTTCCACCTGACCAACGCCTCGCCCCAGGACCACGACCTGAACACAGGCCCGTGGAACGACCTGGAGAACCACGTGCTCGACAGCATCCGGCTGAGCCGCAGCCGGGTGAGCGTGTTCACCGGCCCGGTGTTCCGCGACGACGATCCGGTGGTGCGGGGCGTACGCATCCCGCAGGACTTCTTCAAGATCGTGGCGTATGCCGACGATGCGGGCGCGCTCGCCGCCGCCGGCTGGGTGCAGCGCCAGCCGGCAGGGCCGTCACCGACGGAAGCGGCGCCGCAGTTCCTCGGCCGCTTCCCCATGTGGCAGGTGCCGATTGCCCGCATCGCCCAGATCTCCGGGCTCGACTTCGGCCCGCTGCTGGCGGCGGATGCGCTCGCGAGCCGGCAGGGGCTGGAAGCGGCCCGCGGCTTCGAGGCAATCCCGATCGGCAGTCCCGACGACCTGATCCTGTAGCGGGCCTCTGCCCGGGGGCCGGGCCGGCGTCAGGCGTCGCGGCGGGGCTCGATCACCGCCATCGCACCTTGCGCGATGGCGGTGAGGCTGCGGCTGCCGTCGGCTGCGACGGCGAAGACGTCCGCCCGGCAGACGATCAGCCGGCGCCCTGGCCGCATCACCTCGCCGCGGGCGAGAAGGGCGGCACCGAGCCCCGGGGCCATAAAGTTGAGCTTGTACTCGGCGCCGACCACATTGGCGTCCGCCCCCACCAGCGTCGCCGCAGCAGCGCCCATGACCGCTTCGGCGATGCCGCCGACGACACCGCCGTGGAAGAAACCGTTCTGCTGGCCGATCTCCGGCCGGTACGGCAGGCGGTACTCCGCAATACCGGCGTCGACGGTGGCGAGTTCGACGCCGAGCAGGCTCAGATACCGCTGTGCCGCCACGTAGCGGGCGACGACAGCGCGGAAGTCGGGATTGCGGGGCTCGAACGTCGGCATCAGGCTTCTCCTCCCTGGTGATCGGCAGACGCTATCGTCCAACCGTCGCCCCGGCAACGCCCGTGGCCTGCTGGATGGTTGCGGTGGTTTTTCCGCCGGAGGCTTTCCGGTTGGGGATTTTCCGCCGCCGGGGGCCTATGCTCTCGGCTCGAAACCGGCGCGGGCAACGGCAGGGAGGACGGCGATGGCGAGCGTGTTCGTGGCGAAGAGCGACAGCCTGCAGGGCTGGGCGTCGGATCGGGGCCTGACCATGCACGTCTACAAGCTGGGCGTCGCCGAAGGCAGCGCCGAGGATGCGGTGGCGATTCTGAACGAGACGGCGCACGCCGGGCGCAGCGACTGGCAACTACTGGCGGAACAAGCCGTCGAGTCGGTCGACGAGGCGGCGTTGCTGGCACGGGCCGGGCGCAAGGAGACCCTGGTCGATCCCACCTACTATCCGCAGATCAAGCGCGCACCCGGCATCTTCAAGGTCAAGGCGGCAAACGTGGAAAACCACTTCCTGGTCCGCGAAGCGCTGGAGGGACAGCAGATCAAACGGATCAAGATCACGCCGGCGCATGTGGGAAGCTACCTGATCCGCCTCGCCATCGGGTGAAAGTACAAATCACTATCATCAATTGCATTGACTCGCGTACGCGTAGCAGGCCACGATCTTGGCACTCACCCACCAGCCACGCCCTGGGCGCGAACTCCCGGGTGCAAGGGCTACGCAGCGGGGCGCCGGAATGCACTTCGCTCGGGCATACTACGAAGCGCAGGTGACAGGCTCGTTCCTGGCAGCCCGCGGTGTCCTCCCGCTGCTGTTTGCCGAATTCCGCCCAGCCAGCATCGTCGACGTCGGCTGCGGCACCGGGGCTTGGCTGAAGGCAGCGAAGCTGCTGGGCGTGGCCACCGTTCTGGGCCTGGACCGGGAAGACGTACCGGTCGATCTTCTGGCGATCGGGTCCCAGGAGTTCCGCGCCGCGGATCTGGCGTGCCAACTGTCGGCGATGCCTTGCCGCTTCGATCTGGCAATCTGCCTCGAGGTGGCGGCACATCTGCCGCCGGAGCGGGCGCCGACCTTTATCCGCGAGCTCACTCAGCTTGCCGATGTGGTGCTGTTCAGCGCTGCGATCCCGCACCAGGGCGGGATGTGCCACGTCAACGAGCAGTTTCCGTCCTACTGGATCGCCCGTTTCCGCGACGCGGGGATGCGCTGCTTCGACTTCCTGCGCCCGCGCATCTGGGATTTCGCCGACCTGCCGGTCGCCTATCGCCAGAACATTCTGGTGTTCGCCCGCGATCGGGAGTTTCCGGCGCCGGTGACGCATCCGGCCACCGCCGATCGGGTGCATCCGGGCCTGTGGGCCGAACGTAACGGCCCGTCCGGCGTGCTGCTTACGGCGCGGCGCTCACTGCCGCCGAAGCTGCAATACCGCTTCACCGACCTGCGGCAGCGGATCTCCCATTTGTCGCTGTTCGGCTGTCCCTCGGTGCGCCAGAATCGGTCCTGAAACGGCGTCGATGCCGACGGTGGCCTGTGCCACCCTACGCCTCAGCCACCCTACGCCTCAGCCGCCGGATGCCAGCAGCGCCGGCGCGCCGATCAGCCAGCCGGCGGCGGCGATCGCCACGCCATAGGGGATGGTCTGCCCCAGCACCGCATCGCGAAGATCCGGGCAGCCACCCAGGTCCGCCACCCGAGCAAGGGCAAAGCGGTGCGGGCTCAGCATGAGGATCGCGAGCGCGCCGCCGAACAGTCCGGTGGTCAGCAGGAAGTCGAGCGCCGATGCCGGGCCGATCCACAGCGCCGTCGCCGCGATCAACTTGACGTCGCCGCCCCCGACCCAGCCGGCCCGGAACGCAACCATGCCCGTCGCCAGCACGGCGACGGCGACGGCCAGTGAGCCGATCCAGTCCGCCGACCCACCGTCGGCCAGCACGAACGCCGGATAGAGCCCGACGAGCGCTAGGCACAGCCGGTTGGGAATGCGTCGCGACTCCAGGTCGGTCAGCACGGCACCCGCGAGAACCCCGAGAAAAGCTGTGACCAGGAGCAGGTGAAGCGACACAAAGCTGGACATCGCCAGTCGATCCCGAGCGTTGAAGGTTCTCGTCCGCCGCCTCCGGCGGCCGCTGGGCGGCGGACCGACCGGTGCGCCCGACCGGGTGCCCATCGGGTGCTTTCCAGGGGGGGCGCCGCCCGTTCCGTCTTCTCCGCCCGGCCATCGGGTTGCCGAAGGACGGCGGTCGTCGATGGTCCTGGTGGTCCGGGCTGCCCGCGCCCTCGGCAATACACCTCGTCAGACATCAAGAAAATATAATAAAGAAAAACAAAACCAAAATCATTTATTTCCCAACAATTACCGAACAACTGAGCTTTGTGCGAAGTTGAAAACAATTTGCAGATAAATTCATCGTGTTGCCATTCCCCCGATAACGCAAAGGCGGGTTGCCGCAGTCGCCGAATGACGCCGGTAGGGGGAAATCCCGCTGTAGCCACGCCAAGCGGAACAGCGCCACAGGCCGGGTATGCCGGCCATGCGCCCTGGTCTTGGCCACCGTGCTGCTGACGCATGGCTGTTGTGCATGCGCGAACGTTGACTTGGCCGGGCGCGCGGGGGTAACGGTGGATTAGCGGAAGACAAACAAGGGACACGGTCGCAGCCTCACCCGGTCGCCCTGCCGGTTTCCCAGCACGTCTTCGCCGGCCCCCAACGACAAGGGTGAACGCCCATGCCCGCTCCGGATCGTCCCCTTTCCCCGCATATTCAGGTCTACCGACCGCAAATTACTTCGGTGCTGTCCATCCTGCACCGGATCACTGGCGTAGCCCTGACGGCAGGCACATTGCTGCTGACCTATTGGCTCGTCGCCGCCGCCTACGGCCCCGAACAGTTCGCCGATGCCCAGGCCCTCATGGGCTCCTGGATCGGCCAGCTGGTCCTGTGGGGCTTCACCTTCGCCGTCTTCTACCACCTTGCGAACGGCGTTCGCCACTTGGCCTGGGACTTCGGCTGGGGGTTCGAGCTGCCGCAACTGCGCGCCACGGGCATGGCGGTCCTGGCGTTCGCCGCCGGCGCCACGCTGGTCACGCTCATCGTCGCCTATTCGATCGGAGGCTGAGCCATGGAACTCCGCTCATCGCTCGGCCGCGCCCGCGGCCTCGGATCCGCCAAGGAAGGTGTCGCTCACTGGTGGGCGCAGCGGGTCACCGCGATCGCGCTGGTGCCGCTGTCGATCTGGTTCGTCTGTGCGGCGATCTCGCTGCTGGGTGCCGATCACGCGACCTTCCAGACCTGGATCGCCCAGTTCGGCAACGCGCTGCTGATGATCCTCACCGTGCTGGCGCTCTTCTACCACGCGCTTCTCGGGATGCAGGTGGTGATCGAGGACTACGTGCACGGCGAAGGTGCCCGCATCGCCACCCTTCTGATCGTCAAGTTCGTGCTGTTGGCACTGGCCGCGTCCTGCGTGCTGGCCGTCATCCTCGTGGCACTCCGGAGCTGAACGCCGATGTCCCCCGCCTATCCGATCACCGATCACACCTATGACGTCGTCGTCGTCGGCGCCGGCGGCGCCGGCCTGCGGGCGACCATGGGCCTCGCCGCCGCCGGTCTGAAGACCGCCTGCATCACCAAGGTGTTCCCCACCCGCTCGCACACCGTTGCCGCCCAGGGCGGCATCGGTGCGGCACTCGGCAACATGGCCGAGGACCACTGGCAGTGGCACATGTACGACACCGTCAAGGGCTCCGACTGGCTCGGCGACCAGGACGCGATCGAATACATGTGCCGGCAGGCGATCCCGTCGGTTCATGAGCTCGAACACTTCGGCGTGCCGTTCTCGCGCACCAAGGACGGCAAGATCTACCAGCGCCCGTTCGGCGGCCACATGCGCAACTATGGCGAGGCGCCGGTGCAGCGTGCCTGCGCGGCTGCCGACCGCACCGGGCATGCAATCCTGCACACCCTCTATCAGCAGTGCGTGAAGTTCAACGCCGAGTTCTTCGTCGAGTACTTCGCCCTTGACCTGATCATGGACGACGAAGGTGCCTGCCGTGGCGTCGTCGCCTGGAACCTGGACGACGGCTCGATCCACCGCTTCCTGGGTCACACCACGGTGCTGGCCACCGGCGGCTACGGCCGCGCGTTCTTCTCGTGCACGTCCGCACACACCTGCACCGGTGACGGCAACGCCATGGCCGCACGCGCCGGCCTGCCGCTGCAGGACCATGAGTTCATCCAGTTCCACCCGACCGGGATCTACGGCTCCGGCTGCCTGATCACCGAGGGAGCGCGCGGCGAGGGCGGCTATCTGACCAACGACGCCGGCGAACGCTTCATGGAGCGCTATGCGCCGACGGCGAAGGATCTGGCGTCCCGCGACGTGGTCTCCCGCTCGATGACGATGGAGATCTTCGGCGGCCGCGGCGTCGGTCCGGAAAAGGACCACATCCTGCTGCACCTGGAGCACCTAGGTGCGGACATCCTGATGGCGCGCCTGCCGGGCATCACCGAGACGGCGAAGATCTTCGCCGGCGTCGATGCGACGAAGGAGCCGATTCCGGTCCTGCCGACCGTTCACTACAACATGGGCGGTGTGCCGACCAACTACCACGGCGAAGCGCTCAGGCCGACCGAGAGCGATCCGGACCAGGTCTGCCCCGGCCTGATGGCCGTCGGCGAATGCGGCTGTGCCTCGGTGCATGGCGCCAACCGGCTCGGCACCAATTCGCTGCTCGATCTGGTGGTGTTCGGACGCGCTGCAGCGCTGCGGGCGGCTGAAGTGGTCAAGCCGGGATCCCCGCATCGTCCGCTGCCGAAAGACGCGGGAGATCTGGCGCTGTCACGCCTCGATCGCCTGCGCCATGCCAACGGATCGCGGCCGACCAGCGAGATCCGCCTGGATATGCAGCGGACGATGCAGCGCCACGCCGCCGTCTTCCGCACCCAGGAGGTGCTGGAGGAAGGCTGCCGTCTGATCGCCAACGTCTGGCAGACCGTGCCCGACATCAAGCTGACCGACCGCTCGCTGATCTGGAACTCGGATCTGGTCGAGGCGCTGGAGCTGGAGAACCTGCTGACCTGCGCATCCGCATCGCTCGTCTCGGCGGAAGCACGCAAGGAGAGCCGTGGCGCACATGCCCGCGACGACTTCCCGAAGCGCGACGACACGACCTGGATGAAGCACACGCTGGCCTGGGTCCAGGACGGCGGGCAGGTGACGCTCGGCTATCGGCCGGTTCACACCTACACGCTCACCAACGAAGCCGAGTACATCGAGCCGCAGGCGCGCGTCTACTGAGGCCGCGAGCAAGGGAGATCAGGAAATGGTGGAGTTCAACCTGCCCGCCAACTCGCGAATCCGGGAGGGAAAAACCCATCCGATTCCGGCGGGCGCCAAGCGGGTGCGGCGCTTCCGCATCTACCGCTACGATCCGGAGAGCGGCGAGAATCCGCGCCTGGACACGTTCCACGTCGATCTGGACAGCTGCGGGCCGATGGTTCTTGACGCGCTGATCAAGATCAAGAACGAGATCGACTCGTCGCTTACCTTCCGCCGGTCCTGCCGGGAAGGCGTATGCGGCAGCTGCGCCTTCAACATCGATGGCGTGAACACGCTCGCCTGCACCAAGCCGATCGAGGACATCAAGGGCGACGTCAAGATCTATCCGCTGCCGCACATGCCGGTGATCAAGGACCTGGTCCCGGACCTGTCGGTGCCGTACGCCCAGTACCGTCTGATCCAGCCATGGCTGCAGGCGGATACCCCGCCGCCGGCCGGCGAGCGGCTGCAGAGCCCGGAGGAGCGCGAGAAGCTGGACGGCCTGTGGGAGTGCATCCTGTGCTTCTGCTGCCAGACCAGCTGCCCCAGCTACTGGTGGAACGGCGACCGCTACCTGGGCCCGGCCGTCCTGCTGCAGGCCTACCGCTGGATCGCGGATTCCCGCGACGAGGCGACCGGCGACCGGCTCGACCAGTTGAATGACCCGTATCGGGTGTTCCGCTGCCACACGATCATGAACTGCACCAGCACCTGCCCGAAGCACCTGAATCCGGGCAAGGCCGTCGCCGAAATCAAGACCCTGCTGGCGCAACGCACGCTGTAGGACCCGAAGCCGATCATCCCGCCCGCCCCGCTGCATCCCGCGGCAGGGCGGGCGGATGCACGTCGGTACAATGCACTTCGTCACTGCGCCCGTGGGCGGGAACGGGCATCATCACAGCCATCGATTAGTCAGGTCGGGCATCGGCTCAACCTCCGGTTCTTGGAATTTGGGGGCTGCAAAGTCGGCCCCGATCTGGCACGGTGTGCACGGTCGAGCGCAACGGGTGCGGCGG